>Ga0208524_1000672_pt1 | contig 17372 bp, 11 predicted proteins | sample ETNtaG_28_FD_185779 | JGI IMG/M metagenome (GOLD analysis project Ga0208524, IMG submission 185779) | Marine microbial and viral communities from oxygen minimum zone, Eastern Pacific Ocean - ETNP201406SV61 (SPAdes) (version 2) | ecosystem: Environmental > Aquatic > Marine > Oceanic ... | reverse complement strand
ATTGAGGTCAGTTTTTCCATCAGTTTAATTTGATTGAGCATGTGGATCCTGGAGATACTTCAGTTCCAGGTATTGGCCATTGATAAACAACTGCCCCGGAACCTTCTACTTTTGGAGTTAATTCAAACTTTTTGACCGTTGAGATAGCACTGCGAAGACTCATCCCTCGAAGATCTGGCACGATAACACCAGGGTTGAATTTTTCAACAGAAACTGTCATTAAAGTAAGTGGAGCATTATCCTGTGTCCCTACAAGTAAATCATCTTGAGAGGTATCAGGATGAGGTGTCAGACGATTTTTCAGCCTCGGTTTATGCACTAAAATTTCATCATCTTGGTAAATGATTCTTTTCATAACATTTTTGAAAATGGGAGCAGCGGAAAGTCCTCCCCAATGTTGGCCTTTTCCCGGTTCATCAAGTACGAAAACACCAACCAATTGAGGGTCGTCTGCAGGAAAGAACCCTGCAAAAGAGGAAATGAACTTCAACTTAGAGTATTCTCCGTCGATAAACTTCTGAGCTGTTCCTGTCTTTCCCGCAACATTCCAACCTGCCAGATAAGCACTTGTTCCCGTTCCGTTCTCAACTGATCGTTGCAACATAGATTTCAGACTTGCAATATTTTTTGATGAAGAAATCTTTCGTATAATCTGAGGTTTTTCATGATGTATTACTTGTCCCTCAGCATTTTGGATTTTTTCTACAATGATAGGTTTCATAAGATATCCGCCATTAGCAATTGCTGCATATGCTAGTGCGATCTGTAGAGTTGTGACGGAAACTTCGTGTCCTAAAGGAAATTGAGCTATCGAGATTCTGCTCCACTCATCTATAGTTCTTAGACGACCATTGGCTTCCCCGGGAAATGAGATGCCTGATTCAGAACCAAAACCAAATTTTCTAGCAAAACTATAGAGATCTTTTTCGCCAACCCGTTCTGCAATTTTTATGACTCCTACATTACTTGAATTTTCAATAATTTGAGAAAAAGTAAGTAAGCTAAAATCCGACCAATCTTTTATTGTAGTACCTCGAAAATCATAACTGCCATTTTCGCAATTAAATTCTTCTTTCAATCCCACTTTCCCAGTATGGATAGCCGCCATAGCCGGGACAATTTTAAATGTTGATCCTGGCTCATATTGGTCAGTAATAACTCGATTTCGGATGAATTCCTTCTGTGAAAGTGAAGGAGAATTAGAGTCGAAATCAGGTAGAGAAGTCATTGCAAGGATTTTACCTGAAAATGGTTCCAAAATAATCCCCATCCCTCCAGAGGCACCTGTTGAAACTATTGACCGGCTTAACTCGTCTTGTAAAATGGCTTGATATTCAGCATCAATGGTTAGAACTAGATTATTTCCATCCACTGGTTTCTGAATGGGATAAGCTTGGTTTTTTCGAGATTTCCCATGACCATCGGTCTCAAGTATGGTCCAGCCGGTTTTTCCCATCAAACCGATGTCATATTGCCGCTCAAGTCCTTCCAGACCTTTTCCATCAATGTTTGTAAAACCAATAATTTGAGAGGCTATATGTCCATGGGGATAAAGCCGTGAACTGTGTTTGTGTGCTACAAGTCCCTTGTCTTTCAATGCAAGAAGAGGTTTACTTTCATCATGCTTAAGGTTGCGCTCTAGAAATTCATACGTTTTATCAGAATCAAGTCGGTTTACGTAGTAGTCTTTACTTCTCCCGGTGACTTTTGAAAAAGTAGAAACAATCAAATCACGATTCTCTACCCGATTAGGATGAACGGCGAAATCGTAGTGGATGATATTTTCAGCCAACGACCGATATTTACGATCGTGAATAGTACCTCTAATAGCAGGGAGAAGGATCTTTTCCTCGCCTTGAATTTTTACTATCTCACTAAAATTATTACTCCTAAAAACTTGGATATAGAGATAACGCATGGCAAGACCTGCCCAGAGCAAGACAACAAAGCTGGATAAGAACAAAATACGTGTCCGGAATTTTAAGAACGATTTAGTCATTTGGTACATCCAATTTGGCAAGTATATCAGGGTTGACATAAACTACCAATGTTTCCGGTTCAGGTGAGATCATTCCTAATTTATCTCGGGCGACAGAAGCAATTCTATCAGATCGGCTAAGGGCAGCATTAGTATTATCCAGTTCCCTGTTTTCCGTGAGCAGATTTTCATGAATTTGTTCAAGCTTAACTATATCTCTAACGGTCAGATTGATTTCATTGTAAATCCACAGGTAAGTCAAGAAACCCGATATGAAGAGTACAGAAATAACAAAAAAGAGAAGGGAATTGATAAAATCCTGTTGGTTTTTCCGTGTTTTTCTCTTCCTTTTTCTTTTGAGTCGAGTCATAATCTTTCTACTGCTCTTAATTTTGCACTCCTTGAGCGTGAATTTTCAATGATCTCTTCTTCAGAAGGAACAACCGGATGCGGAGTAAGGATCTGTACAGCAGCTTTATGATCACATTGGCAAATCGGTAGCTTAGGCGGGCAGATGCACTCTTTTGCATGGCCACGAAATGCCTGTTTGACTATTCTATCTTCGAGAGAGTGGTAAGATATGGTTACCATTCTTCCTCCCGGTTTTAGATAATTCATGAAATTCTTCAGGACTTCTGTCAAAGCGTCCAATTCACTGTTTACAGATATGCGTAGAGCTTGAAAGATTCTTGAAAGTGATTTGTTCAAGTAACGCGGTGGTACAACAGTTGAGATAACCCTGCGTAGTTGTGTGGTAGTGTCTATGTCTGAATCGGACCTCTGTTGAACGATTGCTTTCGCTACTGAACCGGCCATACGGTCTTCACCATATTTTTTTATTATTTTACGCAATTCAGATTCTGACCAAGTATTAATGATTTCATTGGCTGTTATGCTGGATGTCATGCTGAATCCCATGTGTAGTGGGCCGTTAAATCTATAAGAGAAACCACGTTTAGGACTGTCAAGTTGAAGAGAAGAGATGCCCAAATCGAGTAGAACTCCGTCAATCTGGTCAAGGTTAAGTGTTTCGAGTATAGAAGGTATATTTGAAAATGTATCTGAGATGAGATGACAATTGGAGGCAGCGCCGATTGATTCTTTACAGCGGGTGAGTGCCTCCTCATCCAGGTCAATCCCTACAAGAGTCCCGTTTTCCGAAAGGAGTGAAAGTATTGCAGCAGCATGACCACCCAATCCTACAGTTCCGTCTAAATAAATGCCGTCCCTCTTTATATTCAAATAATCGACAGTTTCCTTGAGAAGAACGGGTATGTGTGTAAGGTTGTTTGAAGGCCATTTTGATGCCAATGTTATAGAATGATTTTGTCGGCTAAGTTTTCGAATTCTTCCTGATCGGTTTCTGGCATCTCAACTTCCATCTCCTTGAGTTTTACTGGATCCCAGATTTCAATTTTATTTACCATTCCGATGATCACTACGTCGCCATCCAGCCCCGCAAAGTCCCGCAAGGCAGGGGAGATTTGAATTCGTCCCTGCTTATCCATTTTTGCGGGGGTGGCATAGCGGACGGTAGATCTTACGAAAGAACGATAGATGCGAGAAGCAGATGAAAGCTTTCTGAGGCCATCTTCAACTTTTCTCCATTCTGAAGAGGGATAGGCCACAATGCATGAATCCATCCCTTTAGTTGTGACGAAAGTAGAATCGTTGTCTGGTGAGAGGGACGACCTGAATTTGGCAGGTATATTTACGCGCCCTTTGTCGTCTAAGGAATAAAGAAATTCGCCGGTAAATGTGTTTTCTGAAATCATATTCTCGAAGAAAGACCTGGGATAATTCCCCACTTTCACCCACAATGTTAATCCTATAACCCACAAATGTCAAGAGAAATTTTACATTTTATTCAAGGAATAGTTGAAATAACTACTGATTCGAAGGGGATTACCCCTTATTTGAGAGGGGGAACTACTCGTTTGGAGTAGTTATGAGGGTGTTGATTTCTGCTGTATTATCGCCAGATGACTCGTCGGGAATCTCATCTTTTACTTGAGGTTCATCAGTGTCAGCTTCTTTAGGCTTTGTAGTTTGCTCTTCATTTTGTGTGTCTGATGAGGAAGTAATTTCAACATTCTGATCTTCGCTAGATTCGCTAGAAGTAATCTGTTTGATGATATAAATGGCAAAGATAAATACAGCCACAAGAATAATTACTTTAATAATGTCACTTCGGGATTGAAGAGGAGATTTGCTCGGCTCCATATAATCATCAAGATGGTCATCTCTCATTGTATCATCGATGGAAAGTTGCTCAGGAGGGGAAATTTGTTCTTTCTCCAGATGAATTTCCAACTGGTTAACTGCTTCATCAGGATCAGCACCGATTTCTACAGCATATGCTCTCAAAAAAAGTCTTACGTAAACATGAGGTAAAAATGTGTAATCACCCTTCTCGATAGAAACCAAATAACCCTGATTTATCTTAGTCCGATTGGCTACTTCACCGAGATCAATTTCTTTCTCGCGCCGTATTTTTTTCAGATCACCGTAAAATGTCATAATGTATTTTCTTAATTTATGGGAAACGATTTTACGCTGATTCCCACTCCTTTCCAAACCAATTATCGACGTCAAATGTTTCTTTAAAGCGTGGTTCAGAAAGAACCTCTTTGAATTTGTTTGTTGGAAAACCTACTACATTGTCATGACATCCTGAAAAAGATTTCACGAAATGCGCTTCCCAATCTTGAATACCATAACCTCCAGCTTTATCCAGAGGTGGATTACTCTCTACATAGGAATCTATCTGTTCTTTTGACAGTTTAAAAAAGGTTACTTCCGTTCTTTCAAAAAAACTCATCTCTGCTTCCTGTGATAATTGAATAAGTGTAACTCCGGTAATAACTGTGTGTGTCTGATCAGAAAGTTCCATTAGCATTTCAGCAGCATTATTTTTATCTGTCGGTTTGCCGAGAATTTTTCCATCCAAGACAACTAAAGTATCTGCTCCAATGACGATCTTTTCAGGAAATTGGATGGCAACATCACGAGCTTTCTGACGAGAAAGCTGAACTACTAATTTATCCGGTTCCAATCTGCCATCAAGAAATTCTTTTATATTGCTCGGGTAGATTTTGAAATTGATACCGAGATTTTTCAATATTGTTTTCCTTCGTGGTGACTTAGAAGCTAAAATGAAGACGGTTTTTTCAGTTTTCACTTATATTTAGCCAGTTTTCCAATGATAGAAATCTTCTTACCACCATCGTCAGGTTCAGCCGTCAGCTGGTAGAGGTAAGGTCCATTGGCGATTTCGTCACCAAATTCGTCTCTACCGTTCCAATCAATGTGACTGTATCCATAGTGAGACTCAAATAAATCTCCTACTTCTGTCACGAGCTGACCTGTGAGTGTGTACACCTTGATATTGATAGATGCAGACTGGCTGACTTCGAAGGCGAATTGAGTGCTCTTACTGAAAGGATTAGGGTAGTTAAAAACATTACTTAAAGTAAAATCTGATGATTCAATAAGATTTAATTTAAGATTCTCTTTTGAAACATTGTTGGCATTGTCCCACGCCTCGATAGTAAGCATAACCTCGTCATCCAGATTCTGGAGAGGGTAAAAGAGTGTCCCTTCCGTATAACTTCCTGTATTGTAGACAAATAGATCTGTCACATCTTCTGAAGTTGACTCGTCTTCATCCTGCCAAATGCGGATATCGTGGCCCACTTCCCCCGTGAGATTAACCCCAATTGGATCAGCAATTTCTACAGAGAGTACATCTTGAATGTTCAAATTATCTCCCCAGCTAACAATTCTGCCGTCAGATGAGAAAGTAATCTGAGGACCTTCAGTATCTAGGGTATTAGAGGTGTCTCCAATAAACGTTAAATCTGTATGAACACCCATCCCTTCCCAAAGTGTGTTATTTTGTTCACTGTAAAGATAGACAACGAGTTTTCCACTACTGTCACCTATTGTCACATCCTTGGGCAGAATAAAACCTCCATCGTATTCGTTGCCGGTGAATTCAATTGCTCCACGGTACAGTGTTTTACCCGGTTTTGTATAAGGAACTGAATAAGTGTCGTCATCAATTGTGTAGGTAAAACTGGCATCTGACTCGCTATCATATAGAATTGCAAAACCGTTTCCATCGGAAGGTTGACTGGACGTTGTAGTTCCGCTGAAATTAGCAGTTTCCAGAGCAGTGAGAGTTTCTGCAACTGACGGAACAGACAGCGTATCACCAGGCATACAGATTTTCAAAGCGGGATCTCCAAAGAGATGGAAAAGTTCACTTCCATAGCCGCCAGTTTTAATAGACTGAAAGATTGACCCGAGTGACTGGTTGGAGATCATTCCATTTTCGAATAAAGCATCAAAGAAGTTATCAATAAACTGTTCATTGGCACTGAAAGAGATCGGATCTGTGGTTGAGATTGTGGCGATGGCACCGTTCTCTTCCATTCGCATAAGTTCCTCTGACATGGCACTGCCGCCTACATTGTCGAACTTCCCCCAGCTGCAGGTTCCGGCAATCCAAATGGGAAGACGGTTACCTGTATTAATCGAAGAGAGATCGCCTCTACTGGTAGAAAGCAAAGTTTCATGAGTCCATTGATTTGAATTGCCGTGCCCGATAAAGTTGAGGAGAGCCGTACCTTCTTCCAGAACATCAAACAGAGCTTGAGTGGCATTAGGTCTAGTGATTCCATAGCTCGAACCGTCACTCACTGCAGGATATCCTTCCGAATATATTTTTCTGATTTCCATTCCAACTGGAATATGATTTGCAACATTTTCATTGTTTACAACATGAGATTTTTCTGTATTCACTGAGGTTTCCGGTGCACTGAAGTCGTCAGCTAAAAGTGTGATTCTTCTCCGCCAGAGACCCATTTCTGGCTCAGATTCATAAGCGATTGTTTTTGTGACCATTATTTCGGCATCTGTCAGCGTTTCTGCTGTAAAACGACCAATTGCCATATCCGGTGTGGAACCGTCCAGATATACAAAACGATCGTCCGAGGAAATACCATTTAAAGTTAGTGACTGAAAAGTGGGGATGCGGATGTTTGCATTGCCGGTGATATTTCGATAGTCGTAATCTCCGTCTCCAAAGAGGAGTACAAATTGGGGGAATGTATCGTCAGTAGGATCCCGCCAGTTTTCTTTGGTCCACTTCAGAAAATAACGAATTGCCAGGGGGTCCGCCACACCTCCTGAAAATTCGTTGTAGATGGTTTTCAGGGGAGCGGCTATGGAATTTTCGCGATGGGCAGCAAGCTCATTCGCAGATGTCAGAAATTCCGCCGGGGAGATGATAATATGGTCTATTGGATAGGTGGAGATGCGCAGATCAGTGAATGTGATTCCCGCTTCATGTGTCATTTCTTCAACCTCCACCACATCTTCATTTGAAAAGACAACATAGCGAGTTGAATTCTCTGATGATAGTGAAGTTTCGAATGTTCCTGAACCTCCAATAAAAGAAATTTCCCTGGCATCTGCTTCGGTGAAATCGGTGATATCCCAGATTTGTAGATCATCATCAGCTTCCTCTAAGGTAAAACGGGCAGCTGTCACATTCGCTGGTGACCAGAATTCGAATTCGTTACCTTCCCAGATCAACTCCCTGCCGTACTGAAACGTCAGCCAATCCCGATAGAGTTTTGAATTGGAATTTGTGGAAGCATTCTCCAGCAGTATGTAATGAGTGCCGTCAGAGAGAAGATTTTCACTTAGGTCCAAAGAATACTCTTTCACGGAAACTCCAGAAAATGAAGTTTGAAAAATAACTCCGTTAGATTTACTCTGTTGATAAACTTTGATAATATGAGAAGGCCAAGAGCCAGATTCGCTCGCTTTGGCACCTTTCACGGCGAAATCGAGAGTTGCGTCTACACCCTGTTTGGGATTATGAATAGTAAAGGCGTTTGAAATAGTCTGGTCTTTTGTGAACGTGGTACCGAACCACTCAATCCCGCTTTCGTACGGATTTTCTGAATCGGTTTCCAGATGCAGATAGGAAATACCATAATCAAGAGGAACAGGGCTATCTGGGGATTCACTGACTGTCTCGACTCGAAGTCCCATTGAATCATTTACGGTTGGCACAAGAAGCCAATAGTAATTAGTATCGGTGTATGGGTTTTGTGTGAATTGAGCTGATGCTCCGCTCACATCGAATCCGCGTGGCCCCCGAGAGTAGAACAGAATTTCATCACTGCTATCAAAGGATCCGTCATCTTCTCCGGTAACAGATATAGCTGTCTCCATGAGGTTTTCCGGGATATCTACTCCGACGGTAGATGGCATGGGTCTGCCGCCCTGAGGATTGGTGTAGAGCCGGAGATAGCGTGGATCAATGGTGCTCACAGAGATGCCGGCATCTTCCAGTATTGAATGCGTGATCTTTGCCATGCCGTCCTCTACGACAGGAATTCGGTACCAGTCGCCAGTTGGGAGAGACTTAGACTTGAAGTGACGCTTTGGCGCGGTTCGCTGCACCCAGTTTTGAGCTGCATTCCAATTAATGATCCGATAACGGTAAAGTCCCTGTTCATTTCCCCGGACTCTCTTTCCATCGGTTATTCGTTGCTCAAATGGAATAGTGACCTGCACAGCTTGAACAGCTTGGACTGTGTTGTTCCTGCGGGTGAGAGGGGAGATGACGAGTACAGCCGTATTTAAGTCTCGGAAACGTCCGGCCTGCTCCCAGCGGACGACAAGATCTAGTATGTTTGTGTCAGGCTTGAGATTCTGACTGTTGACAGGTTTTGAAGTGAGTCCGCTAATCTGATACTGAGGAATTCTTTTGCTGGGAAGTCCTATAGTGAGGCCAATTTCTTTTGGTTTTTCATCTGTATCCCATGGCGAGAATTCCACAGATATTATCAGCTGTTCTGGTGTGCTTTCTAAGATTTTCCAGTCGGATGCTGAGAGAGCAGCAGCAATTAGAAATATACTAAGTAGTACTGTTAGTTTGTTTTTCATAAAAATATTTGGTGTGATTGGAATTGAAATTTCGTGTCCCTTCTTGTAATTTCCCAACGCAATTCTTCTCGTAATACGAGGAAATTAGAAGCCGGTTCCTTCTTATAGTATCCGGCCACCGACAGTTTTCATCACAATTTTGGAGAACATTTTCTCATGATAAAAGATTTTGAAATGATTGTTTCAGCTTACGCATCACTTCCAGAAAAGGTAGAAGAGGGTCGGAAGGTGTTCGGCAAGCCGCTGACATTAACGGAGAAAATACTGATATCCCACTTGTCTGAGCCGCTGAAAAATATACCCCAGCGGCTGAAGAGTTATATGAATTTCAATCCTGATCGTGTCGCCATGCAGGACGCTACGGCTCAAATGGCTCTTTTGCAGTTCATGATGGCCGGCAGGGAAGAAACGGCTGTATCATCAACCGTTCATTGTGATCATCTCATTCGAGCTGAAGTTGGAGCCGATGAAGATCTTGCCAATGCCAACAGTGAAAATGCAGAGATATACAATTTTCTCCAGACAGTATCACAGAAATACGGCGTAGGATTTTGGAAGCCTGGATCGGGGATTATCCACCAGGTGATTCTTGAGAACTACGCCTTTCCCGGCGGCATGATGATCGGTACCGACTCGCACACTCCTAATGCGGGAGGTCTCGGCATGGTTGCCATTGGTGTGGGTGGAGCAGACGCAGTGGATGCCATGACTGGTATGCCTTGGGAGCTCCTCTGGCCGGGCGTCATAGGTGTGAAGCTGACGGGAGAACTGTCAGGATGGACATCGCCAAAGGATGTGATCCTGAAACTGGCAGGTATCCTTACTGTGAAAGGCGGCACCGGACACATTGTGGAGTATTTTGGCGAGGGGACTCGCTCCATCAGCTGTACCGGCAAAGCGACCATTACCAACATGGGAGCAGAAATCGGCGCCACTACATCAGTATTTCCATATGACGAACGGATGGCAACATATCTTCGAGTAACCGGCCGTGAGCAAGTGGCTGAACTGGCGGAAGATGCGGCAGTAAATCTACGGGCAGATGATGAAGTGACGATGAATCCCGAACAGTTCTATGATAAGGTAATTGAAATTAATTTGTCTGAGTTAGAGCCTCACCTGGTGGGACCTCATACCCCTGATTTGGCTCGTCCCATATCTGCCATGGCAGAAGAAGTGGAGCGCGAAGGGTATCCAGATGAAGTGAGCGCTGCACTTATTGGAAGCTGCACAAACTCTTCTTACGAGGATATCGAACGGGCAGCACACCTGGCTCGCCAGGCAGTTGAGAAAAAAATAAATGCTAAAAGCCAATTAATGGTGAGTCCCGGATCGGAACAAGTACGGGCTACCATCGAACGGGACGGTCAGCTTAAAGCTCTCACCGGGATGGGTGCCACAGTTTTGGCGAATGCGTGTGGACCGTGTATTGGACAGTGGAATCGGACTGGTAAGGAAGAAGGTGAGGCGAATTCCATCGTCACCTCCTTTAATCGCAATTTTGCTCGCCGTAACGACGGAAACTCAGGCACATTGGCGTTCATTGGCTCACCGGAATTGGTGACTGCGCTGGCAATCGGCGGGAGTCTCTCTTTCAATCCCCTGACCGATTCCCTCACCAACAAAGATGGCGTAGAGGTAACACTCGATCCGCCTATTGGTGATGAGCTGCCGAAGAACGGATTCGATCCTGGGGCGGAAGGTTTTGTGCCGCCTCCTAAGGAAGGTGGTCACATTGTGGTGGAAGTCTCATCCGTGAGCAAACGGCTGCAGCTTCTGGAACCATTTCCAGCGTGGGACGGCAATGATTTGGAGAATCTGCCTGTCCTGCTGAAAGCTAAGGGAAAGTGCACTACAGATCATATTTCCCCAGCGGGACCTTGGCTCAGTTTTCGAGGGCATCTAGACAATATTTCCAACAACCTGTTCATCGGCGCTACGAATGCCTACAATGGAAAGATTGATAAAGGTGCCAATATTTTCACGGGTGAGCAGGATCTCAGGTTCATGGAGATCGCTAGGGACTACAAATCAAAAGGAGTTGACTGGGTCGTCATCGGCGATGAGAACTATGGTGAAGGGTCTAGCCGGGAGCACGCTGCCATGGAGCCGCGCTACTTAGGCGGTAGAGCCGTCATTACGCGGAGTTTTGCTCGTATCCATGAGACCAATCTGAAGAAACAGGGAGTACTCGCTCTGACTTTCACCGATCCGGCTGACTATGATGAAATTCGTGAGGACGACCGGATCATAATCCGCGGATTGACTGACTTTGCTCCTGGAAAGCAGTTGGAAATGGTCATCACTCATTCTGATGGAACGACTCATACCTCCAGGCTTGATCACACCTATTCGCCAATTCAGATCGAGTGGTTTAAGGCAGGTTCAGCGGTGAATCTGATTGCGCAAAATAGTTAACCACAGTGCCATGTTGCCTACCTCATGATCGCTTGTATTGTCTTGAAAAGTAGTTCCGATAACGTAGAAGTATTATGATTAATAATTGCAGATGAAAAAATATTTCATATATCTCCTGCTTTTTTCTCCTGCTTATAACCAGTGTGATTATAATAGTGATGGTTACCTGGACATATTTGATATTGTAGCAACAATTAATTGCATCCTCGATGGCTGTTTTGATGGGTCACAGTGTGAATTTAACGGCGATGGTCAATTGGATATTCTGGATATCAACGACATGGTTAACTGTATGATTGAAGAGTGTCCATTTAATGGAATCCAAATCTATCCCGGTGAAAACATCCAGGAAATCGTGGATAATAATCCCGAAGGGACAGCTTTTATAATTAAAGCAGGTGTTCACCGCATGCAGGAGATATGGCCGAAGGATGGTAATACATTTTGGGGTGAAACAGGGGCAATTTTGAATGGGAGTCGTTTGCTGACAAATTTTGTTCAAGAAGGAAATCTTTATTTTGCACCGGATCAGACTCAGGGAGATTGGTATGGTGGATCAGATATATGTCAAGATGGCTGGGAACGATGTAACCATCCTGAAGATTTATATTTTGATGATGTTCCTCTGCGCCATGTAACCACTTTGGATGACGTGGAATCCGGAAAGTGGTTTTTTGATTATGATGCGGACCGGATTTATTTCGTCGATGATCCAACCGGACACACAGTTGAAACCAGCGTGACCTATTTTGCTTTCATCAATTCAGGGATTAGTGTGACTATAAAAAATCTGGTCATAGAAAAGTTTGCTTCTATGGTTATGATGGGCGCTGTGGGATCAACCGGCGGTGAAAACTGGCTGGTGGAAGGAAATGAAGTCAGGCTCAATCACGGTGTGGGTGTATTCGTCCGGAGTGAATCCGTTGTTAGAAATAATTACATTCACCATAATGGGCAAATGGGAGTCGGTACAGGAACGGAAGAAGAATTTCGGGTTACGAATGTATTATTTGAAGCCAATGAGATATCATACAATAATTATACGCATGTTAATCCCGGCTTTGAAGCGGGGGGATCTAAATTTGCATTAACGGATGGATTAGAAGTAATTGGAAACTATGTTCATCACAATTTTGGTCCCGGGCTATGGACAGACATTGATAATACTGATGTTTTGTATGACGGAAACTGGGTATGGTGGAACCAAAATGAAGGGATCGTTCATGAAATCAGTCACAATGTAATTATCCGCAACAACGATGTGCGTTATAACGGGATTGATCATGATATATGGTTATGGGGTTCACAGATACTGATTCATGTGAGCGATAATGCTGAAGTGTACAATAATACCGTTTATATTCATGCCAGTGAATTTCCTGGTCACGGCATTGGGATTTTGAATTATAACAGACCCGATCCTCCTTTTGGCCCATTTTATGGAATGAACAATTACATTCACCATAATGAGATCACATATTTAGGGTTGTATGGTTTAAGCGGAATCGCGGATGATGGGGAGATTGGAACAGAATACTATTATGACGGAGATGGTGATGGAAACCCCGATTGGGGATGCCGAGCGGATGAAGCAAACAATCTATTTGATTATAATTCCTATCACCATAATGGAGTCCCCGAAAAATTTGAATTTTGTGAAAGTTGGATTTTGACCTGGGAACAGTTTAGAACCGAAGGGCAGGAACCCAATGGCACAATGGATTCAAATGTCGTTCCTCCGGATGATACGCCGCCGATAGTGTGTGCCATTTGTCCGGGAGAGTGAAGAAGATTTGAATGATTCCTTTCCATGAAAAATGAGGTAACTAAGATGAAGAATTTTCAGTGGCTAATGGTTTTTACCATCTGTTTTACAGTCCAAAATATCTCTGGCCAGGGCAGTCCAGATTTTGACGGTAGTGTGGATTTGGGTCAGTTAGAATATGAATGGCTCAACGAAGCTTCCGGTCTGGCTGCCAGTAAAAACAATGAAAATGTCCTGTGGAGTCATAATGATTCCGGCGACGACAATGTCATTTACGCTTTAAACCTTCACGGGGAACATCTTGGTATCTACACAATTGACGGAGCAAGTGCACGGGATTGGGAGGACATCGCCGTGGGACCCGGTCCTGTGGAGGGAGAATCTTATATCTACATTGGCGAGATCGGGGATAATTATTCCCAGTACGATGAAAAATATATCTATCGAGTTCCCGAACCAAATGTGGATTCCAATCAAGATCCAGTTGATATGACACTCACAGACGTGGAAACTATTAGCTATCAGTATCCGGATGGGAATCGGGATTCCGAAACGTTGATGGTAGATCCCCTAACCAAAGATATTTATGTGGTTTCCAAACGGGAATGGGAAGACATACGAGTATACCGGGCGCCTTATCCACAGTCTACATCAGATCTCATTACGCTGGATCATGTGGCGACCCTCAATCTGTACAATGTGGTTGGAGGAGATATTTCTCCATCAGGGCTGGAAATACTCATTAAAACTTATCCGGCAATTTATTATTGGAGTAGGTCTGTTGATGAAAACTTGTGGGAGGCGTTTGATGAGGAGCCGGTTGTAGTGCCATATACAGAGGAATTGCAGGGAGAAGCAGTTTGCTGGGATGTTGATGGAATGGGTTATTTTAGCGCTGGTGAAGAATCGGATGGGATTGAATCAAATCTTTATGTCTATCCCCGCATCAACCCATCGGTGGTCATCATTAACGAAATAATGCCTGATCCCTTGTCAGTTGATGACGGAAACGGTGAATGGTTTGAAATCTACAATAACAGTGATGAAAATGGGGAAACAATCGACTTGAATGGCTGGGTCATAATGGACAATGGGACAGATTCTCATACGATTTCCCAATCACTGACTCTGGCACCTGGAGAATTCCTGATCCTCAGTAACAATGCTGATGAAAGTTCCAATGGAGGACTTGATGTTGATTATCAATACAGCGGTTTTACTATGGATAATGCCGGTGATGAAATCATAATCGTTTCTCCCGAAGATAGTGTTATAGACAGCGTTGGCTACAGTTCCGGCAATTCATTTCCGATTATGGAAGGTGTTTCTATGTCCCTCATGAATCCAAATCTGGATAACGGTATCGGATACTACTGGCGAGAATCCATGGATTCTTTTGGCGCTGGCGATTTGGGCAGTCCCGGCGAACCTAATTCTCCAGATGCTGTCATAGTTGCAATTCGGGATATTCAATACACAACCGATTCCTCAGGGGATTCTCCGCTTCTCGATCAAGAAGTGAGAATAACCGGCACAGTTACGACCGGACCTTTTAGATATGATGATATGTTTTTTGTTCAGGATTCCGTTGCCCAGTGGTCAGGAATCATGATTAACTACACTGCGGACATTAATATTGGTGATTATGTTACACTTTCTGGAACAGTTGATGAATACTCCAATATTACAATCTTAGTGGGACTCACAGATTTTGAAATTTTGAATACCGGAGGAAGTGATATGGATCCGAGTTTAGTTTCTACCGGTGAAATTGGGACTTGGGGAGAGAATTCGGAAGCTTTTGAAGGGGTTTTGGTTAGGGTAACAGGAACATGCGATAATGATGATTTTGGTTATGGCGAGTGGTCTCTTGATGATGGCTCAGGACCCGTGAGAGTGGATGATTTTATTTATAATGAATTCATGCCGGTGTTAGGCACCTCTTATCAGGTGACAGGTATTTTATATTATTCCTATGGTGAATTCAAAATTTTACCAAGGGATGAAAATGATATCGTGGAAATTTTATCAGTTAATGATTACAGTTTAATTGCCGGTACTTTTACATTACTTCCAGCATATCCAAATCCATTTAATCCAACCACCACCATCCGGTTTTCGGTAGGTATCTCGGCAGGGCGTGACAATACCTCTCTACAGATTTATGATATAACCGGTCGTCAGGTGGAAACGTTTGAAATCGAGCAGATTGAATCGGGATATAACGAGATTCAGTGGAATGCGAGAAATCTTCCCAGTGGAGTTTATTTCGTACATCTCCGTTCGGGAGATAAGTCAAAATCACAAAAGGTTATTTATCTGAAATAAGTTAAGTCTGTTGTTTTATTAAAAGAGTAAGGGTATACCTGGACTTTAACAGTAATTTTCCCAATATTTAATTTATTTTGAAACATAAACAGTCAAACGATCTTTTCCGATATATCTTGCACCTCTATAGGTCTCTCGACTAAATTTTCAGGCTTTAATCGAATCGAAAACGATATGTTTGAACAACTACAAGAGAAATTTGGCCTAATCCTTCGGAACTTGCGGGGTCTGGGGAAGATTACGGAGAAGAACATTTCCGAGACCAGCCGCCAGATTCGCCGGGCTCTGTTGGAAGCGGACGTCAACCTGCAAGTAGCGAAAGACTTTGTTGCGTCTATCGAGAAGAAGGCTCAAGGATCGTCTGTTTTGAAGTCGGTAACTCCAGGTCAGCAATTTGCCAAGATCATTCATGATGAATTGACTTCCCTTCTCGGCAGGGAGCAAGCTCCGTTGACATTTGCGAAGAAGCCGCCTACAGTTATCCTTCTAGCTGGACTTCAGGGATCCGGAAAAACTACTACAGCTTCCAAATTGGCTTATCTTTTAAAAAAGGATGGAAAGAAGCCTTACCTTGTAGCGGCGGATGTCTATCGTCCTGCGGCGGTGGAGCAGCTACAGATTCTCGGGAAGCAGATAGACGTTCCTGTCTGGACGGAGGAGCGTGATCCCGTGGATATTTGTGTGAATGGGATTGATGATGCCAAACGGCAGAAGCACGATGTAGTTATTCTTGACACAGCTGGCCGGCTTCATGTGGATAGCGAAATGATGGAAGAGATTGTGGATATCGCTGAGGAGTCAAAACCAACGGAAATTCTTTTTGTGGCGGACGGGATGACCGGACAGGATGCAGTGAACTCTGCCAATGCCTTTTCAGATGCGCTCGAAATTACCGGGACTGTTCTCACTAAGCTGGATGGTGATGCTCGGGGCGGAGCGGCGGTTTCAATCGCTGCCATCACCGGCAAGCCCATTAAGTTTGTAGGTGTCAGCGAGAAGATGGACGGTCTGGAGTCGTTTCATCCCGATCGGATGGCTGGTCGAATACTCGGAATGGGTGATGTGATTTCTCTGGTAGAAAAAGCGCAGGATGTTGTTGACCGAGATGAAGCAGAAAAAAATGCAGAAAAACTCCAGAAAATGCAGTTCACACTGGAAGATTTTCAGGAGCAGCTTAAACAGATGCAGAATATGGGCTCTATGGAACAGATTATGGGGATGATTCCCGGAATGGGGAAAATGACAAAGAATATGGTTTTGGACGAGCGACAGCTGCTGTGGACAGATGCCATTATAAACTCCATGACAAAAGAAGAGCGGCAAAATCCGATGATCATTAATGGTAGTCGCAGGAAAAGAATTGCTCGAGGCAGCGGCAGGTCCATTCAAGAAGTGAATACCTTGCTGAAACAGTTTGGGCAGATGCAAAAGATGATGAAGAATCTTTCCCGGTCAAAAGTGAACCGAAAGATGATGGGACAATTAAACGGACTAATGAATTAAGGAGAATGACTTGGCTACAAAAATAAGACTGAAGCGTTTAGGACGACGGAACAGACCTTTTTTCCGTGTAGTAGTAATGGATTCACGTAAACGTAGGGATGGTGCACCTATAGAGGAATTGGGTTGGTACGATCCAATAAAGCGAGACGGAGAAAATTACAAATTAAAAGTGGATCGAATCCTCCACTGGCTGCAAGATGGAGCAAAACCCTCTTTTACAGTACGAAACCTTCTTAAGAAGGAAGGTCTACTTCATCGCTGGCATTTGATGCGACAGGGAATGGAAGAAAAAACCATTGAGCAAGAGATGCAGAAGTGGGGTATGGATCGTGAAATTCGATTGAAAGATAAAGCTGAAGAAAAAGTAAAGGCGAAGGCAAAAGCTAAGGCAGAAGCGGAAGAGAAGGCAGAGGC
>Ga0208524_1000671_pt1 | contig 17387 bp, 22 predicted proteins | sample ETNtaG_28_FD_185779 | JGI IMG/M metagenome (GOLD analysis project Ga0208524, IMG submission 185779) | Marine microbial and viral communities from oxygen minimum zone, Eastern Pacific Ocean - ETNP201406SV61 (SPAdes) (version 2) | ecosystem: Environmental > Aquatic > Marine > Oceanic ... | reverse complement strand
TGGGGTTAAGTCATTAATTATTGTATCAAGTTCCCGGAGTAATTCATTATTCCATTCACCATCACAATATATGTTGATATCTGATGTCCATTTTTTGATTGTTACATCGTTAGAACCATACTCAGCTCCAAGAGCAATTTCGTAAAAATAGTTCTCAACTGCATCAGAATTCAATGCTAGTGCAGTTCCCGAAATCAATTGAGTAAATAATATTATTGTTGCGATATACAATTTCATACTACTATTATACCTAAACCCGACCTTAAAGTCAAGTATAAAAAACCCCCCACTAAATATGTGGGGGGAAAAGAGAAAAGTTTAATTTTTTATTTTAATTGGCGTCCCAAGTATCGTCGTCATCGTCGCTAGGGTATGAACCAGTAGGCTCTTCCTCGACAGGTTCTTCACCATTGATAGTTGCATCAACCTTTTCGTAAAGGTCTTTGAACGCTTCCTTAGTGTCATCATCAAAACGATTCACACAAAGAGCAACTGCCTTATCTCGTTTGTTGAAGATTGAGAAAGTTTGAACTATGTGGCACAGACGACGAGTAGAAATCACTTCGTCAATTCCTTCATCATAGAAAGTCTTGCGAATCGCATCTGCCCAACCCACGAGTAAGTCAGCAAATTCTTCGTCCAGAACCTCGAACTTCTTCATGTGTTTCATCACAATCTTCTTTTCAGTTTTCATTGCAGGGAAAGTTTGTTCAACGTTGATAGTGAATCGTTCTAGGAACGCTTCGTCAATCACAGTAGCCGCAGAATAACGACCATCTTCCGAACCCTTACCCTTAGTGTTAGCAGTAGCAATCACATTGAAACCTTTAGCGGGTTCAACAATCTCACCAGTTTTCTTGATTAGAACAGGTTTGCCCTCAAGAACTCCTTGCAAACACATAATCTTGTTAGTGCCTCGGTCAATTTCGTCAATCAGAAGTAATGCACCCGCCTCCATGGCTTTGATAACTGCACCCTTTTGGAAAACTGTTTCACCGTTGATTAATCGGAATCCACCAATCAAATCATCTTCGTCAGTTTCAGGCGAAATCTGAACTCGGACAAACTCTCTCCGTGCCTTAGCAGCGGCTTGTTCAACCATAAAAGTTTTACCGTTTCCAGATAATCCAGAAATGTAAGTTGGGTAGAACATACGAGATTTTATGATTTTCACAATATCCGCAAAATGTCCCCAAGCAACGAACTCTGGAGCAATTTTTGGAATAAAGACTTCATCATTCACAACAGAAGAAACACCCTTCAAGGCTTGTTTCATTGGTTCGACCTTAACTGTTTTTGCTTTACGACCAGTTGATTTACCCATTTCAGAGGAAAGGTCATAAACACCCCTCGCAACCTTTGGATAACCAGCTAATGCATGAAAGACCTTTTTATCAGTCATACCGAATTCTTCAGCAACTGAGAACACTTCTTTGTTGGTAAATTCGGTTTTACCAACAAAGTTCTCTTTCAATTTTTCAATTATTTCATTATTTAACATCATATATTTTTTCCTTTTCTTTATTTACAAGTACATTATACCACATCTGGAGCAAAAGTCAAGGGCATTAGATGTCGAAATATTCAACTTAAGTTGAATTAAATTCATCATACTGCCACCGCCTCAGATATTTTATTCACGAGTTGTTTCACTATCTTTTTAGATTTGTTGTGTTTTTTGAACTCATTCCGGATATCTTTTATTTCGTGAGTTTTACCTTCCGGCAGAGTAAACTCATTTTCTTCAATGATATTTCGATTTCCAACTTTGACTATGAAGTAGTCATTGTAACCCAAAGCATCTTTGAAAGAAACTATGTGATTCTTGTTAAATTCTTTTTTGAGGTCTTTATCTTCTTTTTTCTTACGGGCTTCCCAAGGAACATCCCAAAGTCCTTGGAAGAGCTCTCGAGGTTTAGGAGCAAGGAAGAAACCAGTAATCTTCGCACCAGTAATCTCACGAAGTCGTTTCAAACAACCTTTATATAGTTCCCTTGAACTCTCACCTTTAACCATTTTCCCACGGAAATTCAAAGCAGTCTTGTAAGTATCGACATCTAAATCACCATCAGTATTAATTCCGAGAGAATCAGCATAACCATCAGTAAGTATCATAATATTTGTTTTTTGAACATTGTATTTCCTTTGGAATTTCTCGACGATATCTGCCGCAACCAAAGTAGTTTGAATTAGTGGAGTAGTTCCCATTTCATCATAAGGGGAATAAATACTTCTGTCAATATAATAATCACGGTCATGAGCATATCCATACCTATATCCATTGAAAATTCCACAACCGAATAAACCTTTCATTGCGATTTTGAATTCAGCAGATTTCATTTCAGAACTCAGAACTTCCGCAATCTTTACCGCACCAACATTCTCAATCTCAGTCGGGCCAACTTCTCTCAAATCTTCATCATCACTACCGTTCATTCTATCAGTAGCAGTCCAACGAGAAGTGAAAGTGTAAAACTTAAATGGGATATTAACCTTTTTACAGAACATTGCGATAGTTAGTGTCTGTGAAATAACATCTTCGATTATATCACACATTGAACCACTCATATCAACGAAACCAACGATACCGTGTGATTTTGCTTGAGCAAGTCGAGTAACTGAAAGGAATATATCCTCAGAGTATTTGTATTGGTGAAGTTTGTTAGGATTTAAACTTCCCTTCTTGGCAACAGTCGCCCTTGAATATTCATAAGCAGCCTTCTTACGTTCGAAATCTTTGGCAAGTAAATTCGCAGTACTCTCTAAATGTTTTTTAACTTGCAACCATTCATTTTGCACATCTTCACTAACCATATAACACCTGTCAGATTCTTCTTCGAATTGAAGTTCATTTCGTTCCTTCAATACTTCTTTATATGGGATAACCATTTTTTTCAGATTCTCTTTTGAGATTCCAGAAGAGTAACGAGCTTGGGTATTACGACCATAACGATTCTCTTTCATATCTAAAAGTTCTTTTTCTTTTTCTCGGTAAGTATCTTCGGTGAAAGTATCAGTTAGTTTATCTATTGGAGCTTCAGCACCTTCTTCACCATTTTCGATATCACCCTCGGTTTCTGCACCTTCTTCGCCGTCGTCGTCGTTATCACCTTCGTCGCCGTCGTTGTTGTCGTCGGCATCAGAGTCGTCGCCTTCGCCTTCTTCTTTTTCTTTAGATGGTGATTCACCACCTTCTTGTTTTTCACTTTCGACTTCACTCTCACCCATATCACCGACACCGAGAGCTTCTTCATCTTGTTCTTCTTGTTTTGCATCTAAGAACTCTTTTAATTTTTTACAGACCTCAACAACATCTTTCCAAGTTTTAACGGTCATTGCTTCTTTGACTAATGGAGATTCTTCGTCGTCAAATTCGATAGGATAAAGACCACGACCTTTAGAATGGATATTCAATCTATCCATAAGAGAAGTTGGCTCTCTATCTTCAGTTCCGAAGAGGTTATCTTCAAACAAACGTTTGTAACCATTACGGAATGCCTTGACAATGCCAGGATATGTTTCTTGAATCATACGTTCAATTCGAATATCTTCGACAATGTTTAAATAGGATTTTGGAATATCGGAATTATTAAGTGCATCATGCAACCCCTCATTAGGAGTGTAAAGAGCATGTCCAACTTCGTGTCCGACCAGTAAGTCATAAACCGCTTTACCTTTATCTTCCCATAATGGAAGTCTAAGGATACGATTCTCAGTATCAAATGAGGCAGTAGAGTAGTTACCGTGTTGAATCACCAAATTCTCTTTTGCGAGAAGTCTGGCGAGGTATTCTTGGGAGGTTAAATTCATTGTTTTACAGTTCCTTTTTCATTCTATAAGGCCATTATACCAGATTTTTGAGCAAAAAGGAAACTATTTTTGCATTTTGACCCTGCAAAATATTCAACTTAAGTTGAATTATATTCAACTATTACGTTTGATATTCGAGGATTCTTAAGCAATTCCTTAATGTACATTCGAATGGTTTGTTGGTTTGGAGTGTTTTTGTCAGTAACCACAACTCTCGAAGTGGTCTGACCATTTTCTGTATATTTTACTTCTTTAATATGCATGTCAATTCCCGGTATATATTGTACTAAAATTATTTATCTTTTTAAACTCGATTTTTGACTTCAATTTAGATTCTAGCATGTCGGGCTTATGTGATATAATAAAGGTGTTGGTATAATCCTCTAAGGTCAATAGTATCTTCATTAGGTTATCTACACCATCAGCATCTAATGAAGAGTCGAATGTTTCGTCGAGGATTAATAGGTTGGTATTCGTTGAGTTCTTCATCTTCGCAATCTGTCGCCAAGTGAATAACAACGAAAGGTCGATACGCATCTTCTCACCTTCCGAGAAGTTATCGTATCTGAATTTATCTCTGTGCCTAGAACGGATAGTTTCGTCGAAGTGTTCGTTTAAGGTAAATGCAACAAAGAAATCTAGGGTTTGTAAGTACTGATTGATTAAAGTATTCATTGCAGGTAGGTATTCCCGTATGACTTTGGTACGTATCCCCGTATCTTTTAGCATCTCCCATGCAATTTCGTTATATAATAGTTTGTCGTTACATTCGTTGAGGTTATCGTATAGTTCATCGGCTTCTAAAATTAGGTCGTTTAAATCGTCGTGAAGGGGTCTAATATTCGATTTAAGAGGTTTATTTTCTCTTACTCTATCTAACTCTATCTTTTTCGATTCAATCTTAGTAAGTATTTTGTCGAAGTTAGTTATATCTGTTGTTATCTTTTCAATGTCTTTTATCGTCTTAGAATATTTTTCTTTGTTAGTACTGACTAGTTTTGCGGTTCTTTTTGCACTTAACTTGACTTCGATAAGCATTGCTTTCTTTAATTGCTTGTTAATCTCTTGGGTACATTCGGGGCATTCGTTATTATCTTCAAAGAATTTTCCTTTCTTCGTTAGTTCCTGTATCAGATGTTTGCACACCCCACTCTCTTGGTTTAAGCTTGCCTTCGACGATTGTAGTTCTTTCAAATCATTTTTTAATGTCTTTGGATATTCACTTTTCTCGGTCTTTAGTTTCGCAATATCGGTTATAATCTCATCTTCGATTTCCTTAGTGGATTCGTCTGCTTTCTTATTGATTGCCTCTAATGAGTTGATATGTCTTTTCTGATATCCAATCTTATCCTTTTGATTGTTTAAATTGTGTTTAATGTTAGTAGAGTCTTGTTTGGTAACTGCGTTTCTCTCTTTCAGAATACCTTTCATCTTCGAGAATATATTAATGTCAAGTAAGTCCTCTACAACATCACGTCTATGGGCACTTGATAATTGCATAAACGGAATAAAGGACGATTGACCTAATACTACGATTTGGTGGAAACTCTTGTGATTGAGTTTAAGGATATTCTGTTCGAGGAACTTTTGGTAATCCCTAACCGAGGCCGTTTGGTCAATCATCTTATCGTTCTGCCATACTTCAAAGATGTTCGGTTTGATACCTCTGATAATCTTGAAGTCGTGACCTGCGGTTTCAAAGGTAACAGACACTATTGTACCTTTACCATTAACCGAATTGACTAACCCATTCTTTGTAACGTTCCTATGTGCTTTCCCGAACAATGCAAAAGACAATGCATCAAGGATTGTGGATTTACCCGAACCATTCTGACCTACAATAAGAGTACTCTTACTCCTGTCTAGTTGAATCGTTATTGGGTTGTTTCCACACGCAAGAAAATTACGAAATTCTAATTCGTGAAATGTAATCATTTACCAGCCTTGTGTTACCATATCACCGCCACCTACACTATCTATAACGTTATATAAATCCTCACACGAACCATGTGTTGAAGCAGCATATACTCCATCAATATAATAAGGGTCTAGTGTTATAAAGTTTTCATCAACTTCAAGTGTTCTTATAATTTCTGATTTGTATAACTTGCCAAGTTCTGTTAACTCACCACAATTTCTAGTATAATAACTAAGTCCACCCAATACTTGAACCGCCATGTTACGGAAGTCTAAGTCTGTGTCAAATATCTTTGGGTGGACATCCATTTCTTCGGTGTCGTTCACTTGAAGTGGTTTATCTTCTAATAGGATTTCGAATTCTTCAAATTTCGGCTCTCCTGTTATCTCGTGTGATAAATCAACTATTTGAACTTCCCCGTTATTCTCTTGCCACGTTTCTATATGTGGTTCGGGGGGTTTGTTCATTTCTACCGCTGCCATTATTCCTAAGATTGCTAAAATTTCCATTATTGTATCTCCATATCAAGTGCTTCATTATATAAGCTATTCATTAAAGTTTTGAGTTTATCCTTATTCAAATCTGTATTCACACCATCTATATAGTTGTTCATTAGGTCGGTGGTGTTCTCTACATCTTCGATTGAGGTTACTACATTCTCGCCAAGGAACTCCGAGAAGTTCTCTGCGATTTTGAGTTCGTGTGTGTTTATATCTGATAGTCTGTCAATGAACTTATCAAACATAAATGGGTTTCCTTTTTTCTCGACGATTACCTTAACGAACTTATCCGTGTACTCTGACACATCTACTATCTCGTCGTAGTTTATGTTATCGTCATTATAATATATCTTCCTGTACAATATAAAAGGATTTCGCACCCTCGTCATTGTATTACCGTTAGTGTTGAATACGTGAAAGTGTTTGTCGTCTTCACAATCCGCCCACGTAAATTCCATTTGACTACCCAGATATGTGATGTTATCCTGTTTTGAACTTGCGTGATAATGTCCAGAATACACCCTATCGAAATTTGTGAATTGGGATTTGAGCATACCTATAGGGGATTTGATACCCCTCATCATCTCAAAGTCTTTTAGTTCTAAGTGGGCGAACAGGATTCCCCCTTTCTTAGACTTAACCCATTTCATAGAGTGTTCATAGTTCTCTGCATTAACCCAAGGTAGGAAGTGGGTATCCCTTATGGTAGTGGGTTTCATTATGATGTTAATGTTCTTTGTGTAATAACCGAGAAGTTCTTTAAGGGAGCATAGGTTATTGGTGTTCTTGTGGAATACGTCGTGGTTACCGGGAATGATGTCCATTGTCATGCCATAGTCGTGTAATGGTTTCAGGAACATCTGTCTGTTTGCGTTGAGGGCTTTGAAATTCACATTCTTGCGGTGGTCGTAATAATCCCCGAGATGTATTATGTGGGTGATATTATTTTTTTGACAATACGGAAAGAACAACTCTTTGTAGAATTTTCTTTGGTATTCTATGAATATTTCTGAGGAATTTCGGACACCACAATGGGTATCATTAAGGACTGCTATTTTACTCATAACGATATATATAAAGATATTAGTATATATTATACTCTAAAAGAGAGTAAAAGTCAATTATTTTTCTGACTCAACCATTCTAATAAATGAAGATGTTCCCCACCTAATATGACTCTTATTCTCTTTCTTTTTACAATCACATTTACAACTGCACGTAAAGATACCTACATCAGCACAATCACATTTAGTGGTTTTGTGCCCGCATTTACAGAGTTTGTTCTTACCTGTCATTAATAGATGTTTTCTATCTTATCACATAATTTAAGTTTTTTAGCATCTTCAGCTCCTAACCACACATCATGTGGGGGGAGTAGAAATTGTCTAATTTTCTTTTCATTTAGTCCAGTACATTTCTTGTAATGTTCTAGTATCCTAGTAGTGGTCAATTCCATTTCCTTAACTCTTGCGAATAACTCGTGTTCCTTACCAATTGAACCCCAAGAGTATTGATGGGAAAGTATTGCAGTATTAGGTGTAAGAATCCTACGACCCTTTGTACCTGATATGAACATCAATAAACCACAAGATGCAATCATACCTAATCCGATTGTTTTAATAGGAATTTTAGAACCTCTCATTACATCTACCAATGCAAAACAGGCATTGAGGTCACCACCCCTCGAACAAATAACTAATGTTAGTTCTTTTGGGGGATTATCCGACAAGTTTGACGATACTATCCATTCACATAATGGTTCCATTGATTGCATAGTAACATCTTCCATAAAGAAGTTGATGTTCTTTTTCATCAAATCTAATTTAGGAATTGCTGTGTCCATTCCCATTGGTGATATGGGTGGCCCGCCGTTTTCTTTTTTCGTCATTTTATTGTTCCTTCTAGTTTATTAAAATCGTATAATTGCAAAGTACTTTCAGTTTCTTCAAGACCACTTCCCGTCTGAAATTTTAATCCTTGTGGGAAACCAAGTCCTGCTCTCTTTTTAGCCTCTGCAATCTTTTTCTCTAACTTTTTAGTATATACTATCTTATATGCTTTTGGTATATATGTGTCTGTATCTAATACCCAAAAGTATATCCATTTCTGTTCCCCACCAATAACATGTGTGATATATAAATTTCCATCACCTATATCTTTTGCAAGGACGGGGTATCCTAACAATCCTCCAATGGTCGAATAAGTTGATACACTTAACCAAAGAATAAGGGGTATCACTAACCATATAGCTTTATTACTGCGACCATACCAAATCATTACTAATAAGGAAAACAACATTAGTAAGAATATTGATATGGCGACTACCGCAATTGAAAATTCAATATTCATTCGTCTTCCTCGTGTGCTTCGGTTTCGTGACTCTCATTATGCATATCGTTATCCTGTTCTACCCAAGCCTGTTGAATTGCACTAGCACCAGCAGGGCCATTGTTATATAAGGCATTAAATGTATTCGCCCTCGCCTCTTCAGCACGTTCAGCTCTATCCGCATTACTCATTTTTGCTTGTATGAAATTATCATCAAGGGTATTGAACCCTAAGAAATCTCCAACTGCATTTACTTCAAATCTAACCACCGATACTTCCTGTCCCCTGCCGTAATATTTTCCTGTTGTATGAAACACTTGATTATATGGGTTTATCTTAATTACTTCTATAGTAAACCATTCTTCATCATCAACAACGGGGTATCTGTTATAGACATGAACCATAACCGAATACTCTCCTTCTCTGACACCTCTAAGTGTAACTACCTCTCTGTTTATTCTAACAATATGTCTAACACCATATTGGTCTACATACGTGTCGTTCTTAGCACCGAGGTCGTCTTTCTCTAAGTTCATATATCCCATAGTCTTTCCCCTAAAGGATACAATACCACCCCACGGATTCTGAACCCATAAATCAATATCGTCTGCACTCATCTTATCCCATTCAAGGACAATCATGTATTCCGCCTTCTTAATAATATCAGCATTCTTTGCTGGTGGTTGTATAAGAAGAAACGCAATAATAAACATTGCCCCAAATCCTGCGAGAAGAATCCACAGCAAATCAAGAAACGAAGTCATGTTTCTAAATCTATTTTTGTCCATACTCAATATTCATTAATTGAACTCTAGTTAACAAAGAACCTACCATACCTACTATTGTTGTATACATTGCAGTGGATAATCCAGTTGCCATATGACCTAATGCATTCTTTAAATCTTCTGGAACACTTGGGTCGATATCACCAAATATCATTCCGAATAAGAATATCATACCTGCAACCGTACCTATTAAACCTAATGTCATCATCGCTTCACTTAAAAACCAACACATATCAGTAAACTTCGTGTGTTTAAATAGTTTTGGCCCTGGTTTGAGTTTATACGAAACCCACCCCAATAAACCAGATGAAATGATAAACAATCCATATATTACAAAAGTTAGTTTGGTAACATCATTCTCATAAATGTCTACGAATACACCTTTATTCCATAATGCATATAATCCACAAGCATAGACCATAACAAATAAGTACCATCTTTGAAAAACTTTATTCATTTTGTCCTTTTAGTTCTGCCTCGTCCAAAGCTTTGTTAAATTCACGGATACGACGAATAACCGATAGGAAATCTACAATTGTAGTCCATCGGTCTATAAAATAACCCATAGAACTTTCAACACGTCCAAACGCATTGAGTACTTGGAATAATACTCCAAGTGTAATTAGTTGGTCAAAGTATGCAGGTGCTAATACGATAAGTGCTAGATTACCTACACATAATCCAAATGCAGTTTGCCATACTCCAAAACCCATATACCAATTAAAGAGTCGATAATAGTTTCTCTTAACTGCACTAAACATTGGGAACAACACATCAGTTGCCCGTGCCTTGAAATCGTCCTCAGAGAACACGAGTTGTTTTCTGAATTTTGCCTCTACTACTTGGTTGTTATATTCTAGTTTAGGAAGTTTCCAACCCAGAAGTAAGGATATTAGTGTACCACCAACAGAAACACCTAATGCAACCCATACGAGGAATCCCGGAATTATCTGTCCATTCCATACAGGAAGTCCTTCCGACAGTTCCCAAAGTATAGGAAGAAATGCAAACAATACTAGGATTGCTGAGAAGAACCCAGTGAATAACCCTTGTAGAGTTTTACCGAATATCATAAGGTCTTCTTGGATACGTTGAGAGCCACCCTCAATCTTTGCAGGTGATTTTTCCCACCTTCTTGAATAGTGATGGGTGTTTGCTTCTCTCCATTTGAAACAATACCTTTGTGTTTGCCAAGTGGCGTATACCGCTATCGGAGTATACAATGTTATAATCTCAAGGAAAGACGGCATCGTATCTTCTTTTAAGAGCACGAAGTCCGTTATTCTGGAAAGGTCAAACCCCAAGAATAATGTCCAAAACCTTTGTTCTTGTAAGGTTTGGATTGCGTCATAGATTTCTTTATTCCACGCATTATAAAATACTAGTATCTCTACTGTATACCAAGAGATACCCAATAATAGAGATAACATTGCCCAAGCATAAAAAGCGTTATGTCTATCTAGAAAAAACGATTTTAACATATACTACTCCTCTGTTTCCGATAAAATATTTACATAATTGAAACCCCAAAAATCCTGATAGTGAGTTGCTAATGCCATCAATCCCGGTGTTTCTTCAAAATGTCTAGGGTTTAACCAATACATATTGCCGGCGGGCACTTGAATAAACATCAACCTCAATCTCGGGTCTTCCATTCCAAGGTGTTCTAACAACAACATTAAAGCCGTTGCTGTTCGGTATGTTTCAGATTCCAATGCACGTTTACTAATAGTAGATATTTGCAAGTCTGGTGTGTGAGGTGCATGAATACCGAATAGAACATTACCCATTAGATATCTTTGGTCACCCCCAAGAAACATTAGAGAACAGGCAGAAGCACATATTACCGTATTATCTTTCTTTCCTTCCATAGGCACTAATCCCGGTTCATACAACACGTTACCTTCTTCATCTATGACAGGGGAATCTCTAACGATAGTAACAACATCTCTAAGTTTGAGATGCGACGCAATACATCCCCCATCAAAAAGGCTTCCGCCAGGGGATTCTAATATTACTGCGAATGGTTTGTCTTTAGGTAAGTCTGGAACGATTTTTTCGCAATCGTCTGGTATTACCTTGCCGGTTAGACTGTAAAGATTTTCCTTAAGTTGTTTAAACTCAAGTCCTTTGTCTATTTCTGATTGTTCTTGGAGTTCTGGATTCCATATCCACTCTGGGATACCTTCGTTTTCCCTAGCAAGTTTTCCGTCTTCCCAAATGAAATACGCTACATTTCCCAACAATATAAAAATCATTGTTAGTGTAATTATAAGCAACCATTTGGTTTCTTGGAGAAACTCCTTGAACATTCGATATCCTCGTTAAGTAATATAATTATAACAAAAAATCTTATAAAAATCTTATAAACGAGAATCGATGATTCACAGGAACCAAGTCATCCCCGCTTTTTATGCTGGTCGGTGGAGCCACCCAGTTTCTTTCACTTCCTTATCTATATTTATACAAATTGTGCGACTGCACAACATCAATTTCTGATTAAATTGTGGTCGATTTGACCTATAATATTACGGGTTGATAAAACAACTCTAAGCCTTTTTCTTTCTTCTTTTTGTTCATCTGTTTCCCGAATTCTTTGACCGCACTATCTTTCTTTTTGATGCTGGCAATCTTGTTCCTTAATACATCAACGTATGCTTGGTCGATAGGATTATTCACATCTGTTGAAGTAATAAATGATTCGATATCGGCTTGCTCAAGAAAATGGAATTTAATATCCTGTTGTTTCTTCTCTTTAGTAATCCGTCTGATGAAGGCGAAGTATGCTATTTGAGTAAAGTATGAGAATGCATTAGGCTTACCCGTCCTAGTAATTGTATCGATATTATAGTTATGAATCGCACGAAGGCAGTTTTCTACTCCGTCCATAACCATTTCATCTCTATACGTATATCTAACAAAATTGGACTTGTGTGATAATCCTTCACATATCTTCATAAAACAAGTTGCGATATAGTCCGTTACTTTAGGTCTATCATTACCATTTGCTTCTTCATCTCTACATAGTTTAATATAATCTACTACAGCATATGAAAAATCTCTATTATTAACGTAATGAGGTTTATCTCTTGGTTTGATTTTCTCAGTCATTTCAAAGTCCTTTTAATGTTATGTTCATACTATTATACCACAATGAACCCTAATTGTCAATTATTTTACGAATAAACTTGACTTTTTAGTGAATATGGTGTATAATAAGAGCTATGCCTCTGAGGGGGACAGTATATTAATGTTTAGAGTAAGAAGTGGGTTCAATGAAGTGGGGCACATTCCAATCAGCATCATCTTCATAAGAGGATTTATCAAGGACAAGACGAAGATAAGTGTTCTTAATACCATCATCAACATCATCAGTAGATATCACTTTATCACAATCAATGAAGTGTAAGTTTTCTTTAGAGAATGGAAACCAAGGGGATAACTGATACCTATGGTCACCGTCTAAGGTAACTACCATTGGCTCCTCTAATGCAAATACTTCTTCACCTTCTAACGCATCATCATGTACGTAAGATATGACAGAATCCCCATTTAACATTTTAAGATATTTAATAGGAACATCTGTTATTGATGTAGTTTTCTTGTTCATACTACTATTTATCATATATTTTAACTGTATGTATCTTAAATCTAAACTTTTCCTTAGCGTATATTCTAACCCTTTCGGCCGCATGTTTAAAGGCAAAGTTCTTATGTTTCTTCCAAGATAGGTCGTCCGCTATGTCATATATCTTAGTTTCCCTATCCGATTTCCTAAGACCTCTCCCGATAGACTGCAATATTCTGATTTGGGATTTACTTGGACTTGCGAATATGATATTATGAAGATTCTTTATATTGACACCAGTAGAGAATGTACCGAAAGAGCATACTAAAATAGCATCCTTTTCGGTTTCGGTTATGGTTCTTATTTCCTCACGAACGTCGGCGGCTGTCTGTCCAGAAACAAAAAATACCTTTCTACCTTTCTTCGCATCTTTCTCTATCAATCTATAAAGAGGTACCCCGTGTTTCTCTACGAAGTTAAATAGAACTAACGTATTACCTGTTTGGTCTAATGCGAGGTTTCTGATAAAATTATTCCTCATTTTGTTTGTTACGAGGTAGTTTATTTCTTCTTGATACTTCATCTTACTAATGAGCTGACACATCTTAGGGGGATACTTCATTGTTATAACGTCAATCTGTAGTGATGCAAGGTCACCTCTATCCATAAGAGTTTTCGATGTAGTGATTTTCCTTATCGGGCCAAACAATCCTTCAAGAACTAATTTATGGGTTGTAGTACCGTCAAGAGTACCTGTCGTTCCAAATCTATATTTTGCTTCGGTACATTTAGTGAGGATAGACGTAAGAGATTTCGCCTTGAATTGATGTGCTTCGTCTCCGACCACCATACCGAACCTTTCAAAATATTTAGAACCCATTTTGTATATTGATTGCCAAGTAGAGATATAAACTCTCTTTGACTTATGTCCTTTATCTTTCCCTGCCATTATTTGATGGCAATTCGTGGGGGCGTCGAAACTTTCATCAAATTCAGAGTAGTCTGCGAAGTCACCGTACATCTGTTTTACCAGAGAAGTAGTCGGTACAATAATCAAAACTTTTTCATGAGACCCGGATGACCTAAAAAAGTGTCTCATCAAAAGGTAAATAAGGAGAGATTTCCCGGACGCAGTAGGACTTAACATCATACCCCGTCTATGTTTTAAGCCATACTTGATTGCATCTAACTGGTAATCTCTAGGGAAAATCTTTTTACCCTTAACCGATAATGGGATTTCAAGTATCCAATCAAGAGTGTCGTCATATACCGTATTAGGGTTATCGTAGTTCCCTTCCGAATCTATTATGTTGATTGTGATATCACGTTCTTTACAAAACTCTACGATATAATGGTACAATCCATAATATACTTGTTGGTTTTGCATGTTGAATAATCGAAGTTTACCGTCCCACATCTTATTACGAAACGCAGGCATAAACTTATAACCTGGCACGTACATAGTGAAGAACTCGGATATCTCGTGAAGTATTCCTTTATCTTCACAATCCAAGATAAGATAAGTATTATTCTTTGTTGTTATGGAGAGTTCCATTAAACACCTGCTTCGAATGAGCGCCACTTAATGATGTTACTAATACTTTGATGTCGCCATCTAATGGTGTCTAAAATCTCCTTTAGGGTGTCCTCATATACTTTATAGTATTCGAGTTTTGCTTGTGCGTTTTGAATGTCCGTGTCTGAATCATAGTAGTAATTCATATCCCCTTTAAGTGGTTTGTTCAGTCCTTTGAATGGGTCATAATCCCAACCGAAGAGGTCGATTTCTTCCTTACTTAACTTTCCATTATAATACAACCACTTATCCTTGAGCAGGGTTTTGTAATCCATATCAAGTTTCTTCTTAGTGAGTTTGCACTTAGTTATTAACCCAAGATATTTTGAGTGGAGTTTGGATAGTTTGATTGTGGTATCGTCGAGTTTGAATTGGTCTATTACCGAATCAGACTCCCACATTTCAAGTACGTCATCAATCAAGTTCATTTTTCATTTGTTCGTTTATTAGTTTCGTTAAATACCATTGAGCCTTATGGAGGTCTTCCAATCCGTTTTTCATTTGCCAACGAGTAACATATTTAACGATATTCCCTTCTAGGAAATTAAGGTCTTTGTCTATGATATAATCAATACAATCGATTGTACCTTGAGTATAGTGGGGGGGATTTATTTTTTCAGCAGCGGCCATTGTTTATATAGTTTTCAATTCAATACTACTATTATACCCTAATTGAAGGGTATTGTCAATTATATAATTTCGAAATAACTGTATTCAAAGGTTACAGTCGCAACAACATACTCGATATCACTTGTTGTTATATCGAATGGTAACGAACCTAAATTGGTCGGGTGTGCTGAGTGGAAAACGATTTGTTTATTAACAGTATTTGCAGACGATAATACCGATAAAGTAATATCCCTATAATCGTCTTGTACGCTATCTACTTGTGAATATAACCAATCATATATCTCTCTATAATTAGTTAAATCTTCATCTACAAGAAAGGTACATTCAAATGGAGCGTATTCAAGTTTATCAGCGGACATTGATATGTTACGAGCCCGTGTGATATATGGTGTGGAATTTGCCGATACATCTGGTAATACCATAGTCTGTATCGAAAATTCGGCATTAGGATTTGTTGTTCTATCTAATGATAAAACAAATGAAGTTGGATTTAAGAAATTTGTACTCATGTCTTTATTTATATGAAAAAAACCCCCCAATTAAGGGGGATTTGATATTACCTGTTGTGCAATTGCCCAGCCAGTCCTACAATAACCAAAGTTATTGAAAAGAATACGATAAACATGATGTTACCTCTTATCGTTCTTATCAACAAACTCATAAAGTTCTTCAGCCTTTTTCTTAATATCCTCTACGGAATAAGTTGCTGGTTGAAGTGTTTTCCAGAATTCAAGTGTAGCATTTCCTTGTTCTTTAGCTAGTTCCCATGCTTCAAAAGCCAAGTCTTGTTGTTTATTTGCTTGTTTTTCTAGAAATTCAGTTGACATTTCTAATAGTTTAAATCTTAATTCGAATGGATTAAGTGACATAATTATTCTCCTTATGATTTGATAGTAGAAAATACAGCACCAACTGAATCAAAATATTTTTGAGTTGTTTCTGCGACTGATTTAGCGAAAGAAGTTTCTGCTTCTAAAATAGCGATTGCTGGTTTAGCTGCAGATTCTTGTGGGATTACCGAATTAATAAATTCACGCTTTGCGTTTTGAACTGTATCGATAATTTGGTTTGCGTCGAAAGACGGAAGGTTAGTATTTAACATAATTTTCTCCTGTGTTGTGTTATGTGTTATGCAGAAACATTATTGTTTCTACACTTATATATATACAAATTTGTATTTCCAAATGTTGCAATGCACCATTTAATTTGATATATTCCTACTATTATACACTACTTGTCCTTAAATGTCAAGTAAAAACCCCCTAAATTGGTAGCGGGGATAGGATTTGAACCTATGACCTTCGGGTTATGAGCCCGACGAGCTACCATACTGCTCCACCCCGCACTAAAGAGGAGGAATTAAATTCCTAATAAAAACCCCCTTAATTGGGGGTTTTCGGTAAAACTAGTAGTTATTTTAAAACTTTAGAACGGCTTTAAGTGTAAATGCACCATCGGTGTCATCTACTTTTTCCCATTCTGCAGTCCATATACCACGGGTAACTGCTAAACTATAAGTCTTAACATCTGCTGATGTTTTATGACCTTCTACTTTTACAGTACCAAGAGTACCAAGTGGTGTTGAAACTGAACCGCCAAATGAACCATCTTCGTATGCATCTCTAGCAGCATTTTGATTGTGGTCAAAAGCAAGAGTAGCACCACTTACAACTGTTGAAACATCTGATTGGATTTGATTAACATCACTAACTTTCTGATGTGTAACACCAAGAGTTAATCCAGCAACAGTATATGTTGCAGTTGTTTTACGTAAATCATTAGTGATATTTGTTACATCTATATCGATACCAGCAAATTTGCCACCGACATCGATAGTAGTTGAACCACCAGATTCTTGATTCAATCCTAATGTATAATCTCCAATAGTTGTAGTTACACCTAATTTAGTAACATCTGGGTCAGAACCAGAATAATCACCTAACTTAAATATAAAAGCACCTAATGTAGTTTCTACATATAAGTCATCTATCTCAAGGTTTTCGTCAATAACCACGGTTACTGTAGAATTCCCTGCTGTTCCTTTTAATGTGGTTTCTATATCTTGAGTATACTCACCGTGTGAATCGAGTGTACCCTCATAAGAACCAGATAAACTAACATCTGCAAACGTAGTAGCAGACAATAGCATGGCCGACAATGCGGCTAAAAGTTTATTAAACATATGTTTTCCTTTTCATTTCATTAAAAAATAATCCTTTTTATTGTAGGGATTAACTACATGTTTATTTATACAAAAAAAATCCCCCAATTA
>Ga0208524_1000657_pt1 | contig 17652 bp, 10 predicted proteins | sample ETNtaG_28_FD_185779 | JGI IMG/M metagenome (GOLD analysis project Ga0208524, IMG submission 185779) | Marine microbial and viral communities from oxygen minimum zone, Eastern Pacific Ocean - ETNP201406SV61 (SPAdes) (version 2) | ecosystem: Environmental > Aquatic > Marine > Oceanic ... | reverse complement strand
CAAATTAGCATAGATGGTTCATCCCAGGGAACTATAGATAATGTAAGTATAGGCGGAAATATAGCAGCAGCTGGTGCATTTACAACTTTATCTTCAACTGGTAACACCACAATAGGAGATGCATCAGGTGATACATTAACTATTAACGCAGAAAATATTGATGCAGTAAATATGCCAGCAACTGATGCAGTTAATTCTGTTGTTGTACGATCTGGTTCTGGTTTATTATTTACAGACGAAATTGATCCAAAAGTTTGGGGCAGCAGTGGTCAATTTGAAATAATAGATGGCTCTGGTGGTGCTAACCAACTTGCATATTTTTCAGCTGCCAGAACAATAGCTTCAGATGGTGCAATGACATTTGATGGTAATAATTTTTCAATTGATGGAGGAGTAATTGCTGGTGGTAATGTAAGCAGTTCATATAATTCAACTGGTTCTTTTGGAATGGTAAAGGCAACAAAATTAGTTGGTGATGGAAGCGGAATAACCGGACTCTCATCTGCTGCTATTGCTTCAGCTGCAGGAATGACTAATAATTATATTCTTACTGCAACAGGTGATGATTCAGTTACAGGTGAATCTAATCTTACATTCGATGGAAATCAATTAACAATAGCTCCAGGTGGTAGTGGTGAAATATCTTTAAATGGTCAATTAGGTGGAATTGAAGCGACCTCAATTTCTAATTCAGGAACTATTTCAACTCAACATATTACAGCAACAGGAAATATTAGTGGCTCAGCAACTTCAACAGGATCATTTGGTTTATTGATGGGTGATGGAAGCGAAATAACCGGACTCCCAACTCCTGCTATTTATTCAACTTCAGGAATGACTAATAATTATGTTCTTACTGCAACAGGTGATGATTCAGTTACAGGTGAAGCTTCTTTACAATTTAATGGCAATTTATTAACTGTAGATGGTATGATAACTGGAAGTGGTAATATAGATGTACCATCAATTTCAGGAAGTAATTTTACTCTTATTTCTGGTTCAGCTAATTCAACAGCTTCATTTACTATGGTGAGTGCAAGCAGATTTGTTGGGGAAATAGAAACTGCAGCACAACCAAATATAACTTCACTTGGTACTTTGAATCAAAAAACTGAATTTGATCAAGGAATTGAAGTCAGGGTGGGTAACTCTACCCCTCTTGTGTTAGATTCTACAACACAAACAATGACCGGAGTATCCATTGGATCTATAACTAATAGAGCAGCTGCATTATTTTCTACTGTAGAAGCTACAGGTTTAACTTCAACAGGAAATATTGTAAGTACTGCAGCTAATGGAAAAATAAGTGGCTCATCAACTTCAACAGGTTCGTTTGGTTTATTAAAAGGTGATGGATCTGCTCTAACAGGAATTAGTAGTTATGCAGATTTAGATTTTACAACTGATGGCGCAGAAACTGGTTTAAAAATTACAGATGGTGAATCACTAGTAGTTGCAGGTGGAAATGGAATATCCACTTCAGGAGCTGTTAATACAATTACAATTGCAGCTGCTGAAGCAGATACTACTACACAGGGTATTGTTGAATTAGCAACAAGTGCTGAAACAATAACTGGTACAGATACTATAAGAGCAGTTACGCCTGATGGATTAAATGCGAGAATTGCAGAAGGAGCTAATGGAAAAATAAGTGGCTCAGCAACTTCAACTGGTTCATTTGGAAGAGTAGAGGCAACAAAATTAGTTGGTGATGGAAGTGGAATAACTGGACTTACATCTGCTGCTATTTCTCAGGTTTTTGGAGAGACGGATAATTATGTTCTTACTTCAGGAGGCTCAGGTGTTGCTGTAGGTGAATCTGCTTTACAATTTGATGGTAATTTATTAACTGTAGATGGTATGATAACTGGAAGTGGTAATATAGATGTACCATCAATTTCAGGAAGTAGTCTTACTCTTGTTTCTGGTTCAGCTAATTCAACAGCTTCATTTACTATGGTAAGTGCAAGCAGTTTAATTGGGGAAATAGAAACTGCAGCACAACCAAATATAACTTCATTTGGTACCCTATCTACTTTAAATGTGGGTACAGTAAATTCAATCTTAGGATTGGGTGGAGTAGAAAATACTATGAATGGAGTCACTATTGGTGGCACAACTGCAGCAGCAGCTACATTTACAACTATTAATGTAACAAGTAATGCTACAATTGGTAATTCAGGTGATCCTGGAATACATACAATTAATGGTTCACTTCAGGGAAATTTACTTTCAAAAGTTTCTGGTTCAGCAACTTCAACTGGTTCATTTGCAAAATTAATTGGTGATGGAAGCGAAATAACCGGACTCTCATCTGCTGCTATTGCTTCAGCTGCAGGAATGACTAATAATTATATTCTTACTGCAACAGGTGCTGATTCAGTTACAGGTGAATCTGGATTAACATTTAATGCCAACAATCAAGTATTAGCTCAAACAAATACAGCTGGGGGTGTAGAGATACATGGTTCCGCAGGTTTAAAAGTCATTTCTGGTAACGTAAGTGGTTCAGCAGTTTCAACTGGTTCCTTTGGACATATTTACACAGCAGGAGGCGGTGTTACAGCTGGGACAATATTACCTGATGCAGATAATGCTTATGATCTTGGATCAGCATCTTACAGATTTGCTAATCTGTACGTTGGTGACTTAATGATGAGTAATAAGTCCCGAGGTGGGAATGAAGTGGATGGCACATACGGTGATTATACCATTCAAGAGGGTGAAGAAGATCTGTATTTACTAAATCACAGAAATGGAAAGACTTATAGATTTAAGCTTGAAGAGGTCGATAGTAGGCCCTGGTATAAGAAGATCTTTAGTTAAAACGGGTTTTATAAAAACGATCTTTCAGTCTATTTATAGTAAACTGATAGAGGAAATGTTTCTATGCCAATAGTAGCATCAACACATATATCGGCTTCCGATAATTTTCAATTAGGTAATAGTGCCGATGATAAGCATGTATTGCATGGTCATCTGAGCGGCTCATTCTCTTCAACTGGTTCATTTGGAAGAGTAAATATAGCAGGCAGTGCTGAAATTGCTGGTCCTATTTATGTTATAGATAATAAACAAATTTATTTTGGTACTGGGGATGATTTCTCTTTATATCATAATGGTTCTCATTCTTATTTAAATAATACTGTTGGTAATATATATTATAGAAATGATGTAGCTGGTGCAAGTCATGTATTTATGACACAATATAATGGTGGTTCATTAACATCTGTTTTTGAAGTAACTGATGCCGGCGCAACATTATTACAGGGTAATTTAACAGTAGGCGGTGATATAATAATTGATGACGGTGGTTCTCTAAAAGAAGCTGGTGGTACTGCTGCTTTTACATTTGATGCTTCTGGTCATGTTACAAAAATAGGTCAAGACTCACCAAGCTCAGGTCAGTTTCTAAAATGGGATGGATCAAAAGCTGTTTGGGATGCTGCTAGTGGTGGGAGCGGTGCAATATCAGCATTAAACAATGCAACTGTTAATGAATTGGTAACTGTAGGTGCTACAACGACAGAATTGGATGCTGAAGCTAATTTAGTATTTGATGGTACAAAATTAGGCATAAATACTACATTACCGACATCTCCTTTACACGTTGATAAGGGGAATATAGATGCAGCGAGTGTATCTAGTTTCATAAATCTTTCAGGTTTCACTTACTCAAAGAATTTTAATGTTCAGGGTGAGGGAAATCTCCAAAACTTTAGAGACGTTTATTTTAGCCCAGATGGAAAACGTATGTTTGGTCTTAGTTCAGGCTGGGATCTTAATTCATATTACTTATCTGGATCTTGGGATATAGGCAGTGCTGTAATGTATAATTCTGTTCTGCCATTTGGTTCCAACGCAGGTTCGCCGTATGAGTATCCAAATGGATTTACATTTTCTTCTGATGGAATGAATATGTATTCAGTTGGAGCACAGTATGATACAATCATTTGGATAAAATTAACTCAACCGTGGGTATTTGATAAAGGTACACAAGGTTACGGAACAGAATATACTGCAGCTGGTACTTTTAGTATTGCTACACAAGAAACAGATGCTACTGGCATAGATATATCACCAGATGGCACAAATATTTACATTGTAGGAAAATCAGGTGACGACGTTAGTCAATATAAATTATCCACACCATACGACATTACGACTGCTGCATATTTACAAAATTTTAGTATCAGTTCTCAAGAGGCAAATGTAGAGGGAATAAGATTTAAGCCTTCAGGTGATCAATTTTATATTGTTGGCTCTTCTGGTGATGAAGTCAATGTTTATAATTTAACAACTAATTGGGATATATCAACAGCTACAGCACATCATACTATAGATGTGTCTGGTCAAGATACTGATCCAAATGGTTTATATGTTTCCCATGATGGTAAGAATTTGTATATCGCCGGCGATGCTGGAAATACTGTTGATCAATGGGTAACAAATCTTTCAGGATCTTTAGCACCAGAGACTTATCATGCTGGCGTTAATAGATTTTATGGCACATTCCAATCAGTAGGTGATAGCAGCTTTGATGGAAAAATTGACATTAAGCCAAACTCAGAGGTTTTAATTTCATCAAGTTCTTTGAAATTAGACGGTGGTGGCGCAAAATTATCGTCCATTTATTCTAATAATATTTCAGATATGTCAGCAAGTTTTGTTAGAGAAATTTCTGTAGGATCTGCAACACCATCAAATCTACAAAATAACAGGGGAATCTTTTTCAGCCCTGATGGTAGACGTATGTACCTGACTGATTTAAGTAATGAGCCAGAACAGTGGTCATTATCCACCCCTTGGGATATATCTACAGGAACTAGACAAGGTGAAGTAAGTAATCTTGCTGGTACTAGTTATTCTTCTTATGTTGCATTTAGTGATGATGGCTTAACAATGTTTGCATTTTCTACTCATAATTCTTCAAAAATAGTAGAACAATTATCTTTAACTAAACCATGGGACATATTACATACAGCACCAAGCAATGTAAAACAATATACGCTAGAAGGATTACCAAGTGACGGAGCAGACGGTGGTTTTTGGTTCGGTAAAGGTGGCACACGGATGTATGTGGCTGTTAATGATGTGGGGAAAAATATCGTTCAATATAATATGTCTGGCAGCTGGGATATTGGTACTATAAGTGGTGTAAGTGGAAGAACATTATTATTTACTAGTGATGGTGGTTCACACGGTCCTGCAGATGCAAATCCAGCAGATATTGCATTTAATGGTGCAGGAACAGTTATGTATATTATGGGTCGTTCAAATATGGTTTCCTTATATGAGTTAGGAAATGCATGGGAAATAAGTAGTGCACAATATATAAAAGATCTTCCTATTCTTGCAAAAGATACAGATTGTCAAGGATTATATGTCTCACCAGATCAGAAAAATTTGTATATTGCAGGTAATCAAAATGATAAAGAGTATCAGTATGCATTAACGTATGATGAGATTTCAACTGCAGGTACGATAAGACATGATGGTGATTTTCACGTATCATCCGATTTAACAGTAGCAGGTCATATAGAAACAGAATTTGCAAGTGGTTCACAATACTCAACTGCATCATTTGGTGTGGTAATGTCCGGTGGTTCTGTAGTTGGGTCTGATGACACATCATGGAATGATGGAACCGCAACAACCATAAGTGGTTCATCAACTTCAACAGGTTCATTTGGTCATGGTTATAGCGCAGATAGTATGAAGATAGGTGCGCCTGGTAGTAGTGGTGAAGTTACTATTGATGGTGGATCAGGTAATATAACAGCTACTAATTTTGTTGGCCCATTAACAGGAAATGCAGCTACTGCAACTAAAATTTCATCTATTACAAATAGTAATATTGTACAATTAGCAGATACACAAACACTTACAAATAAAACATTAACAAGTCCTTTAATTAATTTTGGTAGTGACGCAGAGGGTGACATTTACTATCGTAATGGGCTAGGTGCGCTTGTTCGACTTGCTAGGGGCACAGATAATCATGTACTAACAATGAATGGTAATGTACCAAATTGGGAAGCATCTCAAGGTGGTGGAGGTGGTGGTTCTGACACAGACTGGTACAGCGGAACAAATTTTATTACTGCTTCTTTTACACCACAGTTATCACCAAATGTTCAAGTAACAGGATCAATGATAATCAGTGGAAGTGGCGGTAATTTAACAGCATCATTAGCTGTTTATGGTTCCGGATCAGAAGTATTTAAAATAGAAGGTACAAATGGTACATTATTTTCTGTCACTGACATCATGTCCGGCAGTATTTTTAGTGCAAATCTTTTATCAGGTCTGCCTGTAATAGAGGCATTTTCTGATAATAAAGTTACAATTGGTCAGTATGCAGATCCATTAGAAGTTTATACAAATGCAGCTAGTAGGACTGTAATTTCAGGTTCACAGTATTCAACTGCTTCATTTGGACATTACGCAAATATTTCAGCATCAGTTGCAGCTGCAGGATTTGGATCCGGCGGCGGTGGCGGCGGAGGAGGTGGTAATCTAACTACTAAGGGTGATATAGAATCGTATACTACTTCACAAACTAGACTAGCAGTTGGTTCTAATGATTATGTGCTTACTGCTGATTCAACTGCTGCAGCTGGAATAGCGTGGAAGGCTGCTGGTGGTGGTGTAACTATATCTAATAATTCTAATAATAGGGTTGTAACTGGTGATGGCTCAAATGCAAATGCAGAGGCTAATTTAACATTTGATGGAAGTACATTAACTGTTACTGGTGATACTAAAGTAACTGGTGATATTACGCTTGACGATGGTGGCTCACTAAAAGAAGCTGGTGGAACAGCAGCTTTTACATTTGATGCTTCTGGAAATGTTACAAAGATAGGACAAGACGTACCATCTGATCAAGATTTATTAATGTGGAATGCAACTTCAGGTTTGTGGGAAGCAGGTTCTGCAGGAGCAGCATCAAGTCCCTTTACTTCTGCTGGTATCAGCGGTTCTTGGCAAAGTAGCAATTTTTTATCAGGAACAGTCCCATTATTTACAGTTACAGAACAAGTTACTGCGGAAATTACTCTCGTTGGAACTAATAGTGATGAAAGTGGCGCAACACATTCCTTGCCAAGTGGTTTACTAGAAAATGATATTGTCATTGTAGGATATAGTACATATCATTCTTCATATGGGGGATCTGCACCACCCTCAGGATGGACACTTATTTCTAATCGTAATTATTGGGGTGCCAATACTACTATTGTATATTATAAAAAGATGGGTTCAACTCCTGATACTACTGTAACTATGGGCGGCCCTGGTGCAGACTATATGAGTGTAGTATCAATGGCATTTCGAGGTGTTGATACAACTACACCTCTTGATGCTAGTGCTACAGATACACAGGCAAGTTCGGGAATGCCAAATCCTCCTGCAATTACGACAGTTACAAGTGGTTCTGCAATTGTTGCATTTGGTGGAATGAGATATGATCAGTTTGTGCCAACAGTTCCTTCCGGCTTTGATGATATTGTTTATGATTATGGTGGAAATGCAAATTCTACGGCGATGATGGCATGTGATTTTGATAGTACTCGTACACCGGGAGCAGTCGATCCGGGCGCTTTTGGTGGAGGTCAGAGTGACGCCTGGACAGCTACTACTATTGCTTTAAGAGCAATGGTAAATACTGTATCATTTGATTGGGATGATGTAGATAATTCTAACGTAGCATTGCTTGATTTGTATCCATTAAATTTAAGCGGCTCATCTGCTGCTACTGCTTCTGCTATAGGATCACAAGGAGCACTACTTTCAGTAGTCAATACTGCACAAAATGTTGATCATGGTTTAGGTGCATATGCGGGTAGCACAGATTATATGTCATATAAAGATGATGTTTCTACTTCTGCAGGTCTATTATTTAGAATGGGGGACTTTATAGGATTTCCTTCTTTTGAGGCTTATACTGATCAAACATTTTTTATGGGACATTATCATTATCCTCTTTTACAAAGATCAGGAGTAATGAGAATTAGTGGAAGTACCACAGAACAAAAATTACATAGAGGCAAATGGAACCTCGGTACATCATACTTGCCAACATTATCAGTTTTTGGAAGTGGTTCCAGTGTCACTGATATTGTAGCAGAATCAGGACCAGTATTTAGTACATTTGAAAATACATCAAATTCTCATCGTACAAGTGAGAGAATTTTATTCCAAATTTCAAACAATACAGGTATCACACAATTAGAAACTTATGATGATGATTCAATGAGAATTGGAACTTATATTGATCCTTTTCTTACAAAGGATGGTAATGTAAGAATTAGTGGTAGCGCGCTAGAACAAAAAATACATCAACAACACTGGAATTTAGGTACATTATCCCCACCGGCTTTATCTGTTTACGGAAGCGGATCTAATGTCTTCAATATTAAGGGATTATCTGGGCCACATATATATAGTAGAGATACATTAGCAAGCTCAAGAGCAAATAGAAGTTGGTCAGATAGTGAATCATATTTTAGTATTGGTGATTTGGTAGGCTATCAAGCACTTGAAATTTATGAGGATAAGACACTTAGATATAATTTAAAATCTTTAAAAATGTCCCGTGAAGGACATATGATACTTAGTGCATCTGCGCAGGAAGCGGAAAAACTTAATGAGCCACATTGGACTTTAGGAAGTAAGACAATACCAGCGCTATCAGTTTACAGTAGTGGATCTAATATTACTAATACTGTCGGATCATCAGGACCAATAATTTCTACAGCAGAACCAAATACAGGACGTATTCATAGAGCATACACAAGTCATACATATGATATACCGAGTATATTTAGTGTGTCTAATGGTGTTGGATTTCCTGTAGTTGAAGCTTTTGAAGATAATACAATTAGACTTGGCACATATAACAATCCTATTTTAGATAGAAATGGTATAGCTAGAATAAGTGGAAGTATTTCATCTGCTAAAAATTATCCTGGCCCATGGGCAACGGGTACAAAAGATATTTCAACATTAACTGTACTTGGTAGCGGATCATTATTTGAAGTTACATCTGATAGGGTACCAATGTTATCAATAGAAGATAGGGAAGGATCGTATAGAACAAATACAGCATACACGTCTTCAATAGATGCACTATTTTCAGTGACTAATGTTGTGGGTATTGATGTATTTAAGGTTATGGCTGACGGCACAGTCGATTTATCGAATTATGGTAAAACTGGTGGTATAAAAAACTTTTCCGTATCTCACCCGGATTTGGATAATTATGAAAATGATTATTTCGATGGTGAATCAAGGGGAGAGATAATATATTTTGGAGCGGGAAGTGTAACAAAATCTGAATGTTATGTTTTATCAGGATCTAATAAAACGTGGGTTCAAGCAATAACTACAGAAGCTACTACTGCAGGTAATTTATTAGGAGTTGCTAATGATACAGGTACTGCTGCCACTGTAGGTATGATGATAAGAGGTATGGTAAGGGTTGCTAATTCTGAATTAAATGGCACGAGTGAATCAGGATTCCCTGTTTATGTTAGTACTACTGCTGGTCAGTTTGATTTTACATCACCGACAACGTCAGGTGATGTTGTTAGAGCTGTAGGTTATTGTATTGATACAACAGATGATGATATTTTACTTTATTTTGATCCGGATAATACTTCTGTTACAATATCATAAAGGTAAAATATGCCAGAGATAAGTAAAATAATAAATACACCAATTGGATTGGTTGATAAGATAGGAAAGACACAAAAAGCAACAATATCAGGCATATTTCCTACGTCTAGACAATATACAATGCCGTCATCAACTAAAATTGTAACTTATGCAGATGATCTATTAAAAATAGATGGTTCTACTTCTTCTTTTAATGTAACAGAAGCTACACAATTAATCTTTGATTTATCAGATTCATCAAACTCAGGGCATCTATTTACTTTAGCAACTGCAAATGATGAATCAACAAACTATGCAAATGTAACATCATCTGGAACTCCTGGTCAAGCAGGAGCTACATTGACAACAACACTTCCGGCTTATTCCAATAATCAAACACTCTGGTGGTATTGTTCTAGTCATAGTAGTGAGGGAGCATCATTTGCTATTACAGAAGCTGAGGGTGCAAGCGTTGTAGATATTGGTGAATATGGAAATGTACAGGGTGCAAGCACAAGTAGACTTTGGCAAGGTAATCAAGGTACATCACAGAAAGAGTATACAATTGATTTATCAAGTTCAGATTATGCAGATGCATCTTTAACGAATGGCAACACAGGTCATGTATTTTTACGTTATGAGACCGGAAATGGTTATAGACAGGATCCACAATTATATCAGGTAGATTTTGATGATGCCGGCTGGGTTAAGGTTGGTCAGAGTAGTGGCGGAACTTGGGGATACGGACAGTGGAAGACGACATATAGGACTACTAATCAAGCATATAATCATGCTGCATCTTGGGCAACTGTAGCACCTGGGTCCAGCCCAACAGGAAAGTGGCATAGGGATACAGGTGGTACAGGTTCATCATCCACCGGTGTTTCTTTAGATTATCATATTTATCATGAGGGAAGCAGTGGATCATATAGTAAGGATGTTTATTTAAGATCACCAGAATTCACATTTACAACAAATACAATTAAGTTAAGAATGTACGGATACGGTAGCAATATTAACGCAATGTATTTAGGCATTTACGTCACAGGATAAAAATATGAGTTTAATACATAGTGGAAGTTGTGATGGCACAACACAAGTATCTGAATCGATGTATATCTGTACAGAGACAGATTATAGAATTATAAGTACAAGCGGACCACAGTCTGGTTCACTATTAAAAGTTACTTCAACTCATGAAGAATACGATGATGAGAAAGGTGATTTTGTGACGGGATCATTTTGTCCTAATTGTAAGGTATTTTGGATTGCAAATGAAGTTAGCGGTTCATATTAATTAAAAATAATATATATTTTCAACAATCTAAATGATATTTATCATATGATACATAAATTAAAAGTTTTGTACGGTTATATTTATTATAATAAGGAGCTTAAAATATGAGTGTAAGAGTAGGAATGAAACCAATCGTAACTGATGGTCTGTCCCATGTTTATGACCCAATTTCAGATGTGTCTTACCCATCAGGTTCTGAGACCGTTTATAATCATCTTCCAAATGAAGTATGTACAGCGCAAGGATCTGGTACAGACTGTATAGATCGTGATTGGGCAAAACAAAATATGACAGCTTATGGTGCTGAGGCAGATCATCAAAAATTAAAAGGGTACTTAACACTTGACGGATCAAATGATCAAGTATATGATGGAAGTTATATGAAATTAAGCTGGCCGTTTACTTGGTGTGCCTGGGCTAGAGCTACTGGTACTGGAGATAGGATATTGATGAATAGAAGCAAACACTATCAATATAGCAGTTATACGCCCACCTGTGGGATTTATATGGGAATGTTTGGCAGTCTTGCGACATTAAAAGTACAATTATATTCTAGTAGTACTTCAAATAATTATAATACTTATAATCAGACTATTAGCTGTGCAAATGTAGCTGATAGTAAATGGCATTTTTGGTGTGCACGCGTTACAGCAAACAGTAACTTTAAACTCAATATAGATTATGATTGGTCTGTGGGAACAAATACTAGCGCTACAACCAATTCCCCATCAAATGCACAATATTTACATATTGGATCAGCATGGTGGTATAATGGATATAACTCTGGAACAGAACAAAAATTTTGGCAAGGTGATATAGGCCCAATATACTGTTATGATAGAGAGATATCAGATGCAGAAATTAAACAAAATTATGAAGCAGGATACGATAGGTTTGTAGCCACGTAAGGGGATTAAGATGTCAGATTATTCAAATAGAAATTGGACTATATTTAGCACTAATGATACGGGAAGCTTAGATACAAAATCTTCAGATATCATTGGTGAAAATATCAAGTACAGAACTAATAGAACCGGATTACTTACATTTTTAAAATGGAAAGGATCTTCAATGCCGACAAGTTTATCAGCATTAGGTTCTAGAGTATCATCATCATGTGCGTGTACAGAAGTTGCGTTATATCATACTTGTAGTATGATTGTAACTGCATCAGGCCCCACAGGCTCATTTAGCTATTCAGAAATAATGACAGTTTTGGGTGGTGCAGAATGGACGCCACAATATGATATATCCGGATCAGCTATCACTTCATCACAAGAAATCCCGGAGTAAAGTCTGCAATTTATCATTAAAGGAAACCCATTTGTTTTAAAATATAAAGTTACAGAATTTTCTAATGAAGAAAATAATTTGCTAGTTGAAAGTGCGATACAGAACTTTGATTATAATTTTTGTAGAAGACAAGTTCCATTGCCTGAATCAGATGTTACAAAAAAATTAACTAATTTATTTTTTAAGTTAGCAGAATCTTGGTTTGATAATCTTGATAGTGCAACTAATAATAAAGTAAATAAAACTCCAAATATGAGTGATACTATTGTTGGAGGTGTTCCACAATTCGGTTCTTACGTATGGGCACATGTTTCTACAAAAAATCAGAATTATTGTGAGTGGCATAATCATGTAAGAGCAAACACAATCAACATGGTTTATTATCCTTCAGTTCCTGACAAAACAGCTACTTTTTCAATTAAAGATGAATTTAATATTGAGCATGAAATTGAAGTAGAAAAAGGTATGATGCTATTGCAGCCGGGATGGATGTGTCATAAGCCTAATCCACCCAAACATTCTAATAAGCATCGTGTTTCTATTAATATTGGATATTTGAGCTTAACTAGGCCATTACTTAAAATTAAAAAATTTATAGAAAGTGGTGTTATTGGTGCATATGAATTTAATCCTTTGGGACAAACATATAATAATGAGCATATTATATGGTAGAAATATTAGATAATTTTTTAGAGCCTGATATTCATGAACAACTTGGAAAAAGTATAATAAAAATAAACAAATGGCAAATATCATCTATTGATTATGAGTCTGTACATTATGAAAACTTAAATAAGCCACAACCAAAAAACAAGAATCAAATGGTTCATACATTTTATTTTGAACCAGACGCTTTACTAGACAGAGATACTATTGCCATTGTTCACCCAATACTAAGTATTATTCGTCCATTTGTTGTTTGGAGAATAAAAGCAAATTTACAATATAGAACACATAAAGTAGACAAGAACAATTATCATACTGATATAGGAGCAATATTATCAGATAAACGAAAGAAACAATGGACTACAGCAGTTTATTATGTAAATTCAAATAACGGTTATACAGAATTTGAAGATGGTACAATTGTTGAGAGCGTAGGTAATAGATTCGCTTCTTTTCCAGCGAATATGATACACAGAGGAACTTCTTGTTCTGATGAGGAATATAGACTGATAATTAATTTTAATTATTTTAAATAAAAATTCCTTTTTAACTTTTTTTAATATATATAATATAGAATGTTTTACAACTGTTTTAACAACATAACAATTAAATAGGAGTTTAATAATGGCTGATAATAAAGAAGTCAAATTCACTGATGAAGAAATGCAACAATTAGCTGATGTTCAAACATCATATCAAAATATCCAGATGAGAATGGGAAATTTAAAGATGCAGCAAGTTTCGTATGAAAAACAAGGAGAGGCATTAAATGATCTCGAGGATACTTTATTGACTGAATTAGAAACACTTCAGGGTAATGAACAAACACTTGCTCAAAGCTTTAATGAAAAGTATGGTGTTGGTCAACTAGATCCTGCAACTGGAGTTTTTACACCTGCACCATCCGCAGAAGCTGAAACCTCTGCGAAAGATGCGTAATTTAATTTATTCAGATTAACTTTTGTTTCTTTTTAACTTTTCATATCTTTAGTGTATATTTATTTTTAGAATTATTGAATTAATTTTTTAAAAAATAACCTGGAGAACTCAAATGGCAGAGAGAATAGTATCACCGGGCGTATTTACTCGTGAAAAGGATCTCTCGTTCCTCCCACAAGGCATTGCTGAAATTGGCGCTGCAATTATAGGACCAACTAAAAAAGGACCTGCATTTGTACCGACAGTAGTAAACAATTTTAATGCTTTTAAGGAGATGTTCGGGGAACTTTCTCAAGATTTATATGTCCCATTCACAGTACGAGAGTACTTACGTAGTGCCGGAACTGTAACGATAGTTAGAGTATTAGGATTGGGCGGATATTCAACCGCAGCATTGCATATAGCAGGACACCAATCCGCATCCCTTGATTATCGTACATATGCAGTATTGGCACCAAGTGCAACAGACCCGGATCCCGCCGGATCATTTGCTGGAGCATTTGCTAGCGGATCAATGGCTGCATTCGAAGTAACATTGGGAGCCTTTTCTGTATCGTGTTCATTTAATGGCGGAGACGCGAATTATATTGAAAACGTTTTCAGCGGAAATCCACTCGTAACAAAAGCAAATGGAAAGGAATCACCATTCTATTTGTATAAATCATTTAAAGCAGCAACAACAACACACGCTTCATCGTCAGCTCACGTAACGGCGTCTATTGAAAATATATCTTTAAGTCAAGATTATCAAAATGCAGCTACACCGTATGTAACATCTCAAAAAATTGAAGGTGCAACAGCAGATCTTTTTAAAGTGTATATGAGATCACATGGTGAGCGTGACACACAGAGAAAATATAAAGTTGGTATATCAAATGTAAAGCAAGCATCTGATGTAGCAGGATCTGATTGGGGCTCATTTTCATTACAAGTTAGAGAAATAGATAGACAAACTTGGAAGGAAAGTGACGACACAATCGTAGAACAATGGGATAATCTTAATTTAGATCCAAATTCAGCAAATTATTTTGCTCGCAAAATTGGTGATAGATGGGTATCTATTGATTCTGATGGTAAGCTAACATACAATGGTGATTGGCCAAATATGTCAAAAATCATTTATGTAGAACCACATCCAGATGTTAAAACTGGTGGTGTAAAATCAAATGTACCATTTGGACATGGCAAACTTGTTAGTTCATTTGCAACTGCATCGGAAGGTGCGAACAATTTTGATTGTGAGCCGGCATCTTATACATCAACACAACAAAATGGCAATACAGGAGAATTTGATACCACTGCATTTTATGGATTTAATTTTTCTAATGCTGATAATAGATCTTATCTTTCGCCAGTAGATACTGAAGCTAAATCATACACTAACGTAACGTTTAGTTTGAATGATATGTCTGGCCATGCTGATGCAAAGGCAGCTGATTTTGGTGGATCTGCAACGTTTGCTACTAGTGCATCACAACTTGCATTAGGAACATCTAACGTTTCTCAGCATAAGTTTACTATACCATTTCAAGGTGGTTTTGATGGGTCAAATCCAGCAAATACAAAGAATACGGCAGGAGATATTTCAGCTGTTAATCAGCAAGGATTTGATTGTTCAACATCAACAGCAAGTGGATCGAAAGCATATAAGATGGCAATGAATGCTGTAAGTAATCAGGATGAGTTTGATATTAATCTACTCGCCACACCTGGTTTGATTTACACACTACATCCTAATCCAATTAATCATGGTATGGATATGGTTAGGAGTAGAGGCGATGCATTTTACATATTTGACAACTCCGGATGGGGTGATGGAATATCTGCATGTACTAACGCAGTTAAGACTTCAGATACAAATTATGCAGCAACCTATTATCCATGGGTAAAAGTACTTGATGATAGTATTAATTTACCAACTTGGGTTCCACCTTCAGTAGTGATACCAGGTGTGTATGCTCAAAATGATAGAGTTGCACATGAATGGTTTGCACCTGCAGGTCTTAATCGTGGTGGCTTATCTAATGTTTTAGAAGCAAAAACAAGATTAACACACGCTGAAAGAGATATTCTCTATGAAGGACGTGTTAATCCAATTGCATCATTCCCGGGACAGGGAGTTGTGGTTTTTGGTCAAAAAACATTACAAGCAAAACCATCAGCACTTGATCGTATTAATGTACGTAGAATGCTTATTAGGATTAAGAAGTTTATTGCTAGCTCTTCTCGTTACTTATTGTTTGAAAACAATACAGTTGCTACGAGGAATCGCTTCTTAAACATCGTGAATCCTTATTTAGATTCAGTACAATCAAATCAAGGCTTGACTGCTTTTAGAGTTGTAATGGACGATACAAATAATACAGCGGACGTTATCGATCGTAATCAGTTGGTTGGTCAGATTTATCTGCAACCTGCTCGTTCGGTTGAGTTTATTGTATTAGACTTTGTCGTACAACCAACAGGAGCAAGCTTTCCAGCATAAGCTAATCTAAAAATACTTAGAAGCCCAGACTAAATCTCTGGGCTTTTTCGTTTTATCTGTAATTTTTTCTTGTTTAATGATATTTATTATCGATAAAATTGTAACAGGAGAACTAGAATGCCACAATTGATTGATCCTAATGACGTAATGTTTACGCAATTCGAACCAAAGGTTCAGAATCGCTTTATCATGTACATTGAGGGCATTCCAGCTTACACTATTAAGGCCGCTAGCCGACCAAGCATTGAGTTTGAAGAAGTCACGCTTGATCACATAAACGTAAAGCGGTACATAAAAGGTAAGGGGGAATGGCAAACTATTGATATAACTATGTATGATCCAATTGTACCTTCAGCAGCACAAGCTGTTATGGAATGGGTACGATTATCTCACGAATCAGTAACTGGTCGTGATGGATATTCAGATTTTTATAAGAAAAATATCACATTTAATCTACTGGGACCAGTAGGAGATATAATAGAAGAATGGCAACTCGTAGGTGCCTATATTCAGTCTGCTACTTTTGGTGATTTAGATTGGGCAACGTCCGATCCAGTAGAAATGACATGCACACTTAGATACGATTACGCAATACTGCAATTCTAAAATTTCAAACATCATCAAATACATTTGTGGCATTCTGTTTTTGATGAGAAAAGACAACAGTTGTAACTAGAACAAAACAATAAGGAGTTATAATGGCTGAAAAACAACAGGGATTCCCTACGGAAGTAGTGGATTTACCTAGTAAGGGTTTATTGTATCCAGAAGGACACGTACTCAGTGGCGGAACAATAGAGATAAAATACATGACTGCAAAGGAAGAGGACATACTCACTTCACAAAATTTAATACAGAAGGGAGTTGTATTGGATGAGTTGCTTAAGTCTCTTATCGCATCTAAAGTTCAATTAAATGAACTTATGATAGGTGATAAGAATGCTATTATGGTAGCAGCTAGAGTTTTTGGTTATGGAAAGATATACAGTGTTGATACAACATGTCCTGATTGCGGCGAAACTGAGAAGGATTGTGAGTATGATTTGACATCATTTGAACATAAGGAAATTGATGAGAAACAATATGATAATAATAATGTATTTGAGTATGAGCTTCCTCAGTCTAAAAGAAAAGTAGAATATAAATTTATGACCCATAAGGATGAGGCTGATGCTTCTAATGAGATCGCAAAAATGAAGAAGACTATGGGTGGTCGTACAAAAGAAGTTACTACGAGATTAAGAAAACAAATAGTTTCTGTTGACGGCAATAAAGAAGTAAAATACATCAATGATTTTATTGAAAATGAATT
>Ga0208524_1000652_pt1 | contig 17689 bp, 11 predicted proteins | sample ETNtaG_28_FD_185779 | JGI IMG/M metagenome (GOLD analysis project Ga0208524, IMG submission 185779) | Marine microbial and viral communities from oxygen minimum zone, Eastern Pacific Ocean - ETNP201406SV61 (SPAdes) (version 2) | ecosystem: Environmental > Aquatic > Marine > Oceanic ... | reverse complement strand
GGCGCTGTCAGCTCAGGGTGATTATGGGCCCACCTCAGGACACAATACTGAACGATAAACTCAATATCTACAATACCACCACGCCCGAGTTTTAGGTCAAACCACTGCTCATCTGAACGGTCGTTAGCGGTCATCCGTGTGCGCATGGTTACAATCTCATCAGCCAGTATGGTCGGATCTCTTGGCAGGGTGAGCACCTCTTTCCGGGTTTTTTCAAATTCAGCACTTAACGTGTTGCTTGAGACAACCGGCCTGGCACGAACAAGAGCCTGGTGCTCCCAGGTCCAGGCCTTGTTCAATTGGTAGGCGGTAAAGCCACTCAAGCTGGAGACCAGGGTTCCTGAACGGCCACTGGGACGAAGGCGCATATCAATCTCGTAGAGCATTCCTGCCTGAGTACGGGTAGTCAGAATATGAACAAGTCGTTGAGCAAGGCGAGCAAAGTAGTGTCCTGTTTCTGGCGGGTAGCGGCCATCAACAGATTGGTTGAGCAGAAAGATGATATCCAGGTCTGAGTGGTAGCCAAGCTCCTCACCGGCGAGTTTTCCGTAAGCAAAGATACCAAATTCCGGGGCTGCTTTCGGATCACCAAAAGAGGGGAGCTCCAATTTATGACGGAGGCCGGCTTCCGCCAGTTGCAGCGCTTCAGTCAGCACCGATTCAGCCAGTACGGCAAGTTGCTGGCCTACTTGTCCAGAGTCGATGATGTCTGCAGTATCTGCAGCAGCAATCCGCAGGAGATGGCCGTGGTGAACCTCCCTGAGCAGATCCATCTGTTGCTCGAGGTCATCGACGGGCAGATGATTGAAACGTAATGCGAGATCCTCAGTCAGAATCTCTCGGGTGAGAGGTTGATAGTTGGTGATCGGGTCAAGTAACTCATCAAGGACGATGGGGTGTTGACCAATCCAGTTGGTGACCCATGGGCTGGCTGTACAGAGGCGGATGAACTGTTCGAGGGCGAGCGGGTTTTCAATCAACAAAGAGAGATAGGCCGAGCGCCGGCCTATGGCGGAGACCACTCGCGTGGCCCTGGCAAAGGTCTCTTCAGGGGTTTCAGTGGTAGAGCAGTGATCAAGAAGTTTTGGCATCAGGCGGTCGAGGCGATCACGTCCAGTGCTCGAATAGCTGCGGTAAGTACTTCCATTTCGAAGCTGATCCAGCAAGGCACAGACCGACTCCGGGTCTCGGTAACCACACTGTTTAAGTAATCTAAGACACTCATCTTCACTGAGAGCGTTGTGCCAGATATCAGTGAAAAAGTGTCGATCTTTTGGGTCTGATTGTTCTGGGTTGATCGAGAAGACTTGGGTAAAGGTGGAGTGTATCCGGAGCATCTGGCTTCTGAGGTCACTTTCAAACGCTCTCCAGGAAGGGAAGCCCATAGAGAAAGCCAGCCGCTGTTGGGCATTTGTTTCAGCTGGCAGGAGATGGGTCTGTTGATCCTGCACCATCTGCAGTCGGTGCTCGGTGGCTCTTAAGAAATGGTAACCGGTGATGAGTATCTTTATATCTTCCTTACTCATCACCCCGCTGTTCTCAAGCTCATCAAAGGCGGTATGCAGAGATTGTGTTTGGAGTTGATGCTCACGCCCCCCACGTATCAGTTGGTAGCTCTGAGCAATAAACTCGATTTCGCGAATACCACCAGCACCGAGTTTGACGTTATCTTCTATCCCCTTGCGTCGAAGTTCACGCTCAATCATCTGCTTCATTGAACGAATCGCCTCGAAAGCACCAAAGTCCAGATAGCGGCGATAGATAAAAGGCTTCAGGTTGTCAAGCAGCTGCCGGCCCTCAGTAGCAGGCCCGGCAACACGTCTGGCCTTGATCAGGGCGTAGCGCTCCCAGTCACGGCCATGGGTCTGGTAGTAGTGCTCCATGGCATCAAAGGATAGGACCAGGGGGCCATTGGCGCCATTGGGTCGAAGTCGCATATCGACTCTGAAAACAAAACCTTCTGAAGTATTGGCATCCAGGAACTTTATAATTCTGTGGCCTACCTTGGTAAAAAACTCGTGGTTGGAGAGGGGGTTTCTGCCTGATGTTGTCCCCTCTTCGGGATAGGCAAAGATAAGGTCTATATCTGAGGAGAAATTGAGTTCTCTTCCCCCCAGTTTTCCAAGCCCTAGAACCACCAGTTGATTTGATCCATCGCCACCCCCTTGGGGAGCGCCATAGCTTTCAATGCAGAGCTGATGGGCGAGAGAGTGTGCCTGGTGGAGGAGACCATCAGCCAGATCTGAAAGGGTGTGGGTGACCTCTTTCAGGTCGGCCCAGCCGGCAAGGTCCCGCCAGGCGATTCTCAGGGCTTCGCGCTGGCGGATCTGGCGTAATTCAGAGGCTAGCCCTACCTCATCTCTGATTGAACTGCAGAGTGCCTCGACCTTCCGGGTCAACTCATTCTGGCGATAGGGCTTCATCAACTCCCCTGAGCTGATAAGTGTCTTGAGAAGTTGTGGACGGTTTAGGCAGATACGCGAGACAAATGCACTCCCTGCCCACACGCGGGGGAGGGAGAGAGCCAGCAGTTCATCCATGGTTTCGATGATTGCAACTCCAGACTCAAGTGAAATGAACTCACTCCATGCCTGCATTACTGAGCCCTGCAGCGCCTCTGGAAGCTGAGTAATCTCTCTTTCAATCAGTTGCTGGTGTTGATTATTCTTCATCAGGAGCAGTGTTTGTGGATATAGTGCCGTTTTCTATACAAAGAGTTGGGGGAGCTAAGCCTAATGTTGCCTCTAGAGGGATTATGCCATCTCCCGGCCAGCAGTTCTGCGAGTTAGCTGAGGGCTTATTGGTATTCATCAAGTTATAGAGAAACAAAATCAGGGTGATCAGTAATGATAACCGTCATGATTTGCATCTAAAACAAGGAGAGTGCAGTGTCGATATACCCTGTCCTGAGAGCGATGAGAAAGTGAGCGGATAAGGGTTGAGTCTGGAGAGGAGATAAAAAAAGCCCTGCATGAGCAGGGCTTTTTTAACATATTGGCAGGGGAAGGGGTTACATCATGCCGCCCATTCCACCCATACCGCCCATACCGCCCATACCGCCCATATCAGGCATGCCGCCATCGCTGGCGTCATCCTTCGGGGCATCGGCTACCATGCACTCGGTGGTGATCATCAGACCGGCAATAGAGGCAGCATTTTGCAGAGCTGCGCGAGTCACCAGGGTGGGATCAAGAATACCCATCTCGATCATGTCACCATACTCTCCGGTTGCAGCGTTATAGCCGTAGTTGCCCGCCTCATTGCGAACCTGGTTGAGAATCACTGAGGAGTCATCACCGGCGTTGGCAACAATCTGACGCAGCGGCTCTTCAAGAGAGCGTCGGACGATAGCCACACCCATGTCCTGGTCGTGGTTGTCACCGCTGATAGCTTCAACAGCCTCAATAGTGCGAACCAGGGCAACACCACCGCCAGGCACGACACCCTCTTCAACGGCAGCGCGGGTAGCATGAAGCGCATCTTCAACACGCGCTTTTTTCTCTTTCATCTCGACCTCTGTTGCGGCACCTACTTTAATAACCGCAACACCACCGGCAAGTTTGGCAACACGTTCCTGCATCTTCTCTTTATCGTAGTCGGAAGTGGCCTCTTCAATCTGGGCTCGGATCTGGTTGACCCGGGCTTCGATGTCGTCGGTGCTCCCGGCACCATCAATAATGGTGGTGTTGTCTTTGGAGATCTGGATCCGCTTGGCGTTACCAAGATCATCAAGGGAGGTATTTTCAAGGCTCATGCCGACCTCTTCGGAGATGACATTGCCGCTGGTGAGGATAGCGATATCCTGCAGCATTGCCTTGCGTCGATCACCAAAGCCTGGGGCTTTAACAGCAGCGACCTTAACGATGCCGCGAATAGTGTTGACGACCAAAGTGGCAAGTGCTTCACCCTCTATGTCTTCAGCAACAATTACCAGGGGCTTGCCAGCCTTTGCGACTGCTTCGAGGACTGGCAGCAGATCACGGATATTGGAGATCTTTTTGTCGTGAATCAGGATGAAGGGATCTTCAAGATCAGCACTCATGGTGTCCTGGTTGTTGACAAAGTAAGGGGAGAGGTAGCCGCGATCAAACTGCATGCCTTCAACAACATCCAGCTCATTCTCAAGGGTCGAGCCCTCTTCGACGGTAATCACGCCTTCTTTACCCACTTTCTCCATCGCCTCAGCGATGATGCCGCCGACCATCTCGTCGGCATTGGCGGAGACGGTGCCTACCTGAGCAATCTCCTTATGGTCAGTACAGGGTTTGGAGAGTGACTTGAGGTTTTCGACAGCAGAAATGACTGCTTTGTCAATTCCACGTTTCAGGTCCATGGGGTTCATGCCGGCGGCAACAGACTTGAGCCCTTCGCGCAGCATGGATTGGGCCAGAACAGTGGCAGTTGTTGTGCCGTCGCCGGCTACATCAGAGGTCTTGGAGGCGACCTCTTTAACCAGTTGGGCGCCCATATTCTCAAATTTGTCCTGGAGCTCAATCTCCTTGGCAACCGAGACCCCGTCTTTGGTGACGGTGGGGGCGCCAAATGATTTATCCAGTACAACGTTACGACCCTTGGGGCCGAGGGTGATCTTGACGGCATCCGACAAGATATTGACACCACGCAACTTCCTGTTGCGGGCAGTTTCACCAAATAATACTTCTTTTGCAGACATTATTTTTGAATCCTATGTTTTTTTGAATAAAAAAGAGCGTTGATCGAGGGTTAGTCTTCGATAACAGCCATGATGTCATCCTCACGCATGACGAGAAGGTCTTCACCATCGACCTTGACCTCAGTACCTGAGTATTTGCCAAAGAGCACCTTCTCTCCCACTTTTAGGTCGAGAGGGCGGCTTTCGCCATTTTCGAGGACTTTGCCATTGCCGACGGCAACGATTTCACCCTGCATGGGCTTTTCAGTAGCGGAATCCGGAATGACAATGCCTCCGGGTGTGGTGCGCTCATCTTCCAGACGGCGTACAACGACGCGATCATGAAGCGGACGAATATTCATTCGTGCTGTCTCCTACAGTTGTAATTAAAAGGGATCTTGTGATATCCAGTGAGTTATTAGCACTCACCTCGGATGAGTGCTAATCATAAAGAGAGATTAGAAAAAGTCAACCCCTGAAGTGGGGGGTTAATCATCGATATGACGCCACTCCCCCTGTAGGGTGTGGTGATCGGAGCTTTCGGAGCCACTGTCTGGGGGGCGAGGACCGTCACCCATCTGTGAGAAGGCATAACGGATCATCTTTCGTCTAAGTGGTGGGATCAGAATGAGAAAACCGAAGCCATCGGTAAAAAACCCCGGGGTAAGCATGAGTGCTCCCGCGATCAGGAGAGCCAGCCCCTCTGCCAGTTCAAAGGCCGGGATCTGCTCCTGTTGCAGCTTTTGCCTAACGCGCAGAAAGGTGGAAAACCCCTGGAAACGGATCAGCCCTGCTCCGGCAACCGCTGTTGAGACTACCAACAGGATGGTCCAGCCGACACCGACCACACTACCCACCTCAATCAAGAACCAGATCTCAACCAGGGGAATGATCAGAAATAAGGCAAAAAGGGCTGGCAACGGTCTCATCTTATTCGGTTTCCTCTTATCAATGGGGCCAGATTTCATCCACAGCATGGAGGATCCGATCCATATGTTGGTTGAGCCGATGGTCTCCACCGGGAATCACCTCTACTTTGAGATCAGCGGAGGGCAGCCTCTTTTCAAGGCGCCTGCTGATCTCCACTGGAACCACCTCATCCAACTCTCCATGGAGGACCCGTAGAGGAGCCTCCAGAGAGAGGGTGTCGAGGTCAATGGTACACCGGTTGGCATCTTGGAGGATATCAGCGTGGAGGGTATAACCCTCTCCACTGTTGGGATCGGTAAAGGTGTGGAGCCTCTCTTTTTGCCATTGGGCAATCAGGGGAGGGGGCAGGGCACCAAAGTAGTACTGGATAAAGTTGATCGCCGGAGCGATCAATACAAGGCCGGCCACCCGTTTTGGATGATATTGAGCAGCAAGCAGGGAGAGCCAACCCCCAAAACTGGAGCCGACCAGAACCACGGGGCGTGGTGCGAGCCACTCGATGACGGTCTCCAACTCCTCCAGGCTCCGGGAGGTGCGAAAAGTACCCAGATCATTGCCGCCATGAGAGTGGTCGGCCATATTGAAACGCAGCCAGCTGCGCCCCCTCTCGGCGGCCATCTCAACCAGGGCGATGGACTTTTCACCCTCCATACTTGAGCGGAATCCGTGGACAAAGACCCCCACTGGACCCTCCTCATCCCCGGGAAGCAGGCAGAGCTCAAGAGGTGTACGCTGGGGGCGGTTGATGAGGTGGCGCTGTTCCGCGGTTCTTGTCATCCTAAGGACGTTGAGGGGTTGATTTGCATCCATCCAGTAATGGGGGCTCTTTACCTGCTTTTCCAGAGGTTATACTCTTCTTTTTCAGATTCTCCATTTGCCCCTCTTATTAGGATATCGCTGTGACAACTCTTATCTGTGGCTCACTCGCCTATGACACTATCATGGTGTTCCCAGATCGCTTCAAGAACTACATCCTTCCCGACCAGATCCATATCCTCAATGTCTGCTTCGTCAATCCGGAGATGCGGCGTGAATATGGGGGATGTGCCGGCAATATTGCCTACAGCCTCAAGCTCCTTGGGGGAGATCCCCTCCCCATGGGGACTGTCGGGAGTGACTTCCAGCTCTATCGTCAGCGATTTCAGGAGCTAGAGATCCCCGACCATCACCTTGCTGAGCTCGAGGGGCTGTTCACCGCCCAGTGTGTCATCACCACAGACCTCGACAACAACCAGATCACGGCCTTTCACCCCGGCGCCATGGATCAGGCCCACAAGAACCGGGTAGCCGATGCCGAAGGGGTGACTCTCGGAATCGTCGCCCCCGATGGGCGTGAGGCGACGCTCCAGCACGCTGCCGATTTTGCTGAGCTTGGGGTCCCCTTCATTATGGACCCGGGCCAGAATCTTCCTCTTTTTAACAAACAGGAGCTGCTCGGCTTTGTTGATCAGGCCACCTGGCTGGTGATGAACGATTACGAGTCCCAGCTGCTGATGGACAGGGTCGAATCGCCCCTCGAGGCGTTGGTCGATCAGCTTGAGGCGATAGTGGTGACCCGCGGTGCGGAAGGCTCACGGATCTATACCAATGGCAGTGTGTTAGAGATTCCTGCAGTTCATGTGGAGGAGCCTGTTGATCCCACAGGCTGTGGCGATGCTTTCCGGGCAGGGATGCTCTATGGTCTGGCCAGGGGGTGGCAGTGGGAAGTTACCGGCCGGATCGCCTCACTGCTGGGGGCCTACAAAGTCGCCTACCACGGGACCCAGAACCACCACTTTTCCCGGGAGGCCTTTGCCAAGCGCTATCTCGAGAGTTTTGGAGAGGCCCTGCCAACTGACTGGCAGGGCGATTAATCAGGTGCCGTCATCCTGTTGACAGATACCTCATTTGGTATAAAACGGTTATCTGCCGTATTGTGAAACCCACCCCAAAGATTCATCCAGGGATGGAGTTTTTGATTTCACACTGGAGGAGATGCTCCACCAAGTTACCCCTGCGGACTATGGTACTTACCCCGTTTTGAGAGGTGGTCGACTAAAAATCAACATCATTCTTTGAAGCGATGAGGACAACTTCACTCACATCCTCAAGCCCACCGATCATTTTGGTAAGTTCGTCCGCTGTTCTGTCGTCTTTTAGTGCAAGGTCATAGGTGAGACTGACACTCTCATTGTCCCCGGAGGGCTCCATATGGAGAAGGTCGGAACGTTTACAAATAGAGTTGATGGCTTCGAGATAGTGGCTGCTCTCTCCTCTTCTGAAAAATCGAAAGCGCAGGATAAATTCACTTTTGTAGACTGCACCAAAGTTGGATTTGTAGAGCAGATAAGCGAGAAAGATCACCATGACACTTCCGGCGGCGGCTAGAAAGTAGTTACTTGTTCCGGCGGCCATGCCCAGGGCGAGTGCTCCAAAGATAAATGACATATCCTTTGTATCTTTTAATACCGTTCTGAAACGGATAATGGAGAGGGCACCGACCAGTGCAAAGGCGCGTGCCAGACTGCCACCAATGACCATCATGACAATAGCAACGATAAGGGTGATAAAGACAACGGTCTGACTGAATGACTGGGAGTAGGAGAGCCCTTTATGTGTAACCCTATAGGTGACTGAGAGAAGCATACCGATCACCAGGGCCGCCACCATGTTGATGATCATCTCTGTGTAGGAGTAGTTGAGCAGGTTCCCTTCAGGATTGAGCAAAATAGTATCCATAACTTAAATTATATCCTTGTTAGTGTTCATCAAAAGCAATATTAAGCCTCACCATACCCGAGACAATTTTTGATATTGAGATCCGTTTCAACTCATGGGCTTGAATCACCTGGTGAAACCAGGATGGAAGATGATGTCGAAACTTTACTTCAACAATAGTATAGCCTGATACCACCTGTCTGGGCGAGGCGCTTCCTCCAGGAAAAAGGCCTGTGGTTTTGGTGGCCAAGAGTTGTTCATCAAAGGTGATGCGAAAACTGGGGTCAAATTTACTGATGTAGGGCCGTCTTTGATAGTCAATCAGCGCGACAGGCTGGAGCCTCTTTCGAAATAGGTCGTATTCAAACTGATCACGAACTTCACTTTTTTCAGCTTCACCGAGGAGCATCTCACTCAGTTTTAAACCCTGCAGGGTGCTCCAGTTGGGGTCAGACCGCCTGACTGGGGTTCTATGTTTGAAGACCAGGTTGTTGTGCCTCCCCTTGATTTCCAGGAAGAGGGGAGAGGGTTCTTCAGGCTCTCGGGCGTAGGTACGAATCCTGAATTTAGATCGCGAGTGCAGACCATCTATCTTGTCGTGAAAGGCGGTATAGCCCGGATCATCATAGTAGAGGCTGCGAACAAAGTATTTGTGATCTCTCCGATCAGCAACAAAGGGGTCGTAGTCGAGGAAGTAGAGGAGGTCTCTTTCCACCTCTTTTCTTTGGGTTGAAGAGAGAAGGTACTTGAACTCAAAGCGAGCGAAGTGAAGGGGAGAGGTGGGTTTGGTTGTTTGTGGGTTCAATCCACACCTCCATTGGCGCCCCTGGTCTTGCTATTGATCTGTTGGGCAACCTCTTGCGGTATCTGCAGCAGAAGTCTCTGGACCTCACCATTGAGTTTATTACCGCCTGGAAAGTAATTACCCTCTGTAGCCTTTGCCTGATTACCGTTCTCTATGGCCTCAAGCTCAACCCTTTTCCCGTTTGGCAGTTCTCCTTCAATCGCGCTGTCGAAGAGATAAAGTGAAGACTGTTTCTCAGCCGAAGAGGGTTTGTTGTTCTTTCTGATAAGAGATTTTGAGAGGAAGATAGTGCCGCCCCCACCGTAACGCCAGTTCTTGCGGTAGGCATGAAGGGCGATTTGATTATCCATAAAGGTGTGGTTGAACAACAGAGCGGTGGAACGATCTTTAGACTGGACACCAATTTCGTTGTTGCTGATCTGGTTGTTGATCCCCACGAGGTGACTCCCCTCGCCGACAGAGATCCCCTTGTCACCATTTTGAGCAAATAGAGTGTTTAAGATAGTGGCCTGAGTGGTCATAAGATCAACGGCGTCATTGCCGCTATTGATAAAGCGACTGTTATTGATGGTTGCCGATGATACATCAAGGTCAAGGGCGTCGGATACGGCATTTTCAAAGGTGACGTTGTCAAAGCTGAGCTCTGAGTAGACGGTGTGAACCATATCATCAACTCGGTGGTTGTCATAAAAGCGGCAGTTGCTGATAGAGAGCCCTTTGACGTCATGAATTGAGAGCATGCCAGAGTACTCAAAGAGCTCTCCTTTCAGACCACTCCCACCGCCCATCTGGCAGTGTGAGAAAACAGAGCCGTTGGCCCCCTCTCCCTTCAGCACAACGGCGCCCCAGGGCTGTTGCTCGGTTGTGATAGGTAGAAACCGGATGGGGAGCTCTGAGGTTCCCTCAGCAATGAGATTTCCCTTGATAATTAATGTGGCCTCTTCTCCCATTTTTATCTCAGTGCCGGGTTGAATCAAGAGGTTTCCCTCCAAGGTTTGAGTCCCCTCTATTGTAACTACCCCACTCCAGACTGAGGCAGCAGTTGGAGCGGGTGCTATTGGCATCTTCAGGGTGTTGAAACGTGCCGGAGAGATGGTTTCTGCGATCACAGGCTGGATTTTTTGCATCTTTCCACCCTTGCCAACCGATATTTTTTTAAGCGATGAGCCCGGTGGAAGGCCATCAATTTTGATCTGGTAGTAACCGGGAGCTCTTCTGATGTAGGCTTTTTTAGATGATGTTCTGATAACTTCAGTTTCGGGCAGAAAAAGGGCGTCAAGGAGAAGCGTATCACCTCTCACAGACAGATCATTGGAGATGTCGATACTCTGTATTCCTCTGCCGGTTGAGATGGTGACCAATACTTGAGGCATCAGTCCAAGCCTCTGGTTGTAGACAAGCTCTATCCCATCTACCGGGACTTGACCTTTAACCAACAGAGAGAGGGTCTTCTCTCCGTCGTAGGCGACCTCTGCATCAGAAGGTTGGTGTGGAGAAAACAATTGACTTCTGACCCTTTCCAAATCAGCTGAAATGGCATCCTTGAGTCTGTGCATTGACTCTGTTACGAGCTTTGGGTCCTGTGGCAGCAGGAGAGGGTCATTTTTGACCTCCTGCTCCATGGTTGAAGTTGTATCTTTGACCAGAGCAAGGAATTGTTTGTCGAGACCGGAATCAAAAAACGTCTTGAAGGCATCATGGCGCGCCCTTAGGAAGTCCCCATTTTCAAAAAGTGCCCACATCAAGGCGCTCGGGAGAGGATCGAGCTGGAATGATTTTCCCCTTAGCTGGTCATACCAGCCCATAGTATCCCAGACAATGGGGATCAATTTCTGCCTCCAGGGATCGTAATAGATTCTCCAGTTATGGAGCTGGTCTGCATGAGAGCTCTGGGTCAGAGTTTCGAACAGAGCGTATCGGCCCCATGCTTCCATATCCAACAGCTCGCTTAATTTCTGCTGTCGATGATCGGGATCAGGGTGGTTGAGCAGTGAAATCAGAACGCGCAAAGGGAGGTAGGAGTCCTCGGCATAGTGATTGTTGACAGCTACCTTGTCCCAAGCTGAGGCTGAATCAAATAGTGATTTGATTCCACTTCCTACATATCTGCCCCTGCCAATCATATCACCGCGGTAGATGTCACCAGGCATCAAGAGTGAGTTGCGAAGGGTCATCTCTTTAATCTGCTCAACCAATGTATGGACACCATGGTCTTCACCATTGATATAGAGCCTTACCAGATCACTTTTTGGAGCAATAAGCCCCATTATCTTTGCCAGTTTGTAGGAGAAGTAGTTGTTCAGTTGTTCATTTGATCTCGGGGCCAGAAAATTGATCGATCTCAAACCCTCGAAGAGCCTGTCTTTGGATGTTTTGATCCTGCTCGATTTTTTCTTCCATGCCCAGCGGTAATAAGTATCTCCCCGATATCTGTATTGTGCTTTCGATAGCTTGCCGTTAATCACCACCCCGCCCTTCACATATTCAAACCCTGATTGGGGCATATGCTCCTCAAGTCTTGCCAGGTTTGGCTCAGGCACAACGAGATGGATTTTTTTCAGGGATGTCTTTTGATTACCGGCAAGGTTGGTGAGTGCGACACGCGCTTCCTGTATCAACTGAGTGAGTTCATATTTGGCAACAAGACCGAGAGACATCTTACCGTTATAATATCGGACACTATATTCATTGAATCTGTCCATGGTGTTGTAGAGCCAATACCCGCCAATAAGGGCAAGAGGCAGTGAAATGATCCACGACCACACAAAGAGCTGAATTATCTTTTTTTTCATCGGGATCTATTCAGCACTATTGACGATTTCATCGATTATATTTCTGGTTAACAATCGGGTATTGCCCATCTCATCAAAAAGGAAAGCTTTAAATTCGAGCTCAATCGGAACTTTTGTTTGGGCGATGTTGCCGAGCAATCCGGCAACCTTAAGATAGAATCTTGGCTTATTCATCCCGGTCTGCCAGATATAGCCATCACGCTCGTACATGTTGGCGTACTCAAACATCCCTTCTGTTAACTCCATGGGTTGATCATTAATCCGTAGCTTAATGCCTGAAATGGTGAGCATTGAATGGCTAGGAGGGTCTATCCTGAGAGTGGTAGTTATAACGGGATCAACACTCATGACTATTGTATTAATTCCATCTGCATCTGGCTGGATTGAGAACTCTCTTATCTGTTTTTTCTCGTACAGTTCTTTGTTCTCTTTCCATACGAAATAGAACTTCCAGATCTCCTTAAGACTCTTCCATATTTCAGACCACCTGTTGTTGTCATAATGTTCAATAAGATTCTGTACGAGCGTCGTGTGTTCTGCTCGCCAGCGCAGCTCAAGCTCCCACCCGTCTATTATCTCTTCGCCAGCCTGTCTAAAGAATAAGTCCGTTCTTGAACGAATCAATGATTCAGCAGCACCTGTGTTACCGGTTTCCCGATAAGCATGGATCAAAAATCTAGACAGGAGAGTGCTTTCTGGAAAATCTCTCTGACTCTTGATTAGCCCTTCCAAACCTTCCTTTTCTCGCCCCGGAAAATTCCGGATCGCCTCGTACCAAAAAGCGATTGCGTCAATATTGCGCTCGTCCAATCGCACCCACTCTGACGACCAATGCAGAAGTTCACTGTACCTCCTTTGTCTGAGTAATTCTTTCGCTAAAGCAAACAGCAATCGACTCTTAAAATTGTAAATCCTGTCCCTTTTTTGTATATCTTTCCATTCACTTTGAAGCTGGTTGATAGCTTGTTCGGTTTGACCGTTGTCCACTTGCTCTATTAAACGTTTGAATTGGATTGAGTGTGGCTCTAAATAAGCGTTTAACCATAGGTCACCCAAGGGATTGATCAGACTCCGATCTTGTCCAATGAGAAATAAGACAAGAAACACAAGGGCGCCGACTAGCGAAAGCCCATTTCCAAACGCTTTTAAACCAATTGTCGACATCAATGGATTTTCACAAAAGAGGCACGAGTAGCGCAAGTGTCTGTTAGGCATGGCTTCGCGTCAAGAACCGATGATCCGGCTGAATTATCAATAATCCACATCATTTTTTGATAAGCTATCCGAATGCGGGATCTCCTCGATCATATGGTCGACTGGAGCACGGTTAAGCAAAGTAATTTAATAATTGGATGTTGGTTGCAAGTCAACATTTCATTCTCTACGCTGAATTCCGGTTTTGCAGGTATTCCTGCTGCCGGGATACCGAGAACTTAATCGATATTTAATCCCAGCTTTTTAGAATTCAAATGCAGCCCTGCAAAAACCAATAGCATTAGCAACAGCACCATCAGCAGATACGGTGGGATTACTTCCAAACCGTAGATTTTGGCAAGCACTCCGGCAAGAGATGGAACCACCAAGGTGCCAAAACCTGCGGCCGCCATCTGCATGCCAATTGTATTTGCCTGATGGCTGATTCCCACACGACTTGTTGTACTTGAAACAAGCCCGGGAAAGATCGGAGCGATTGCAAATCCCGCCACTCCAATCCCGAGAATTGAGGTCAATTGTCCGGTATTTGTCAGCAGCAGGACAATCCCTGAAAGGGCCAGGGAAACACTAAGATAAATCAGTTTTTTACCCCCTATTTTTCTGGCATATAAACCCGCGAGCAGACGCCCAATGGTAAACATTCCCCAATAACTTCCGGTCACAAATCCCGCCGTCTGCGGGTCAACTCCGCGTGACTCTGTCAACAGTGTATAAGCCCATAGCCCTAGGCCTAATTCCACCCCTGTGTAGAGAAAGAAAATCAGCATGCTCAGCTGAGCAGGGAGTGTTTTCAGTGTTCCAAGGAGAGGGGCGTCTGTCTCTGGAAGGTGTTCTTCGCTGCCGTTTTCAGTAATGCCTTCCCACATGCCTTTTGTCACAAAAAATATCGCAGCAAGAATGGCTATTGTAATGGAAACAACGAGATATCCGCTTTGCCAGCGCGAGGTCATGCTTATTCCGAGGGTCATGATCACAGGCCCTGATGTAATGCCTACACCAAAACTTGCGTGCAGCCACTGCATCATGCGTTCATTGTGGCATTTTGCGACATAGGTGTTGATACCGGCATCAATAGCGCCCGCACCCAACCCGCCAATCATGGAAAACATTACGAACATCCACCAGTACGGCGTATGGGCGTAAACAAACAACGTACTGGCTGAAGCAGCGCAACTCAGGCTCAACAGCCACCCGAGCCCTAACTGCCGCAGCAACACACCACTTAAAAAACCCGAAAACATGTATCCGCCTGTCCCGAAGATGAGGATGATTCCCAAAGCATCAACAGGCAGATCAAAAGAGTGACGAATTCCGGGCCATGCCACTCCCAGCAGCCCATCAGGCAAACCAATTGAAATAAAAGCAACAAACGATATGACAATTAATCCCATAGATTTATGTGTAGGCTTGCCTCTAATTGAAAAGAATTTTGTTGTTAATTCAACGTGGTACCGATCAATGACAATACCAAAAAAATGATCAGATCGTGATTTTGTTGTGCCCCTGATGAATATACTTCAGGTGGAGCTGAATGTTGCGTTTGATGTGGCCAACCCGGGTGATGGTTTGTGTCAGACAAATATTCCTCGGATATCGATTTTATTGAATAGGTTTACATTAACAGATTTCTATTGATCCCCGGCGACAAAGCGAACAAAATAATCGCGGATCCGTTTAATCCCAACAGCGAGGTCGAAACTATGGTACGTAAAGCGAGGGGTCGTGAGGCCCGTAAAAGTTTGCGCAGCGCTCCTCTCACGGGAAATGTGAATCCGGTACGGCCCGGCCTGCCGGGAGGACAATACAAGCCGCTCATGGATAAAGACATCCCGCCCATTATCGATAACATCTACCGGATTGCCGAAGAAGTCGGCTTCGCCCAGGCCACTACGCACTGTACCGAGACCTGTACCGCATTTGGCGCAATTATGGGTGATGACGGACGGCTGCGCTTCCCGCGCGAGGTCATTGACAAGGCCTTGAGCCTGGCCAATCACGAGGTCAAACTCTTTGGTCAGGATCCAAAACACGATCTCGATCTGAGCGGCAAGAATGTCCATTTCTCCACCGCCGGTGCTGCGGTGATGATTGCTGATCCGTTGAACAACGAATACCGCGAATCAGGCTCTCAGGATCTTTACGACATGGCCCGCATCGTTGATACCTGTGAACACATTCATATGTTCCAGCGCACCAGTGTGATTCGTGACATCACGAATACTTATGAAATGGACCTCAATACCCTCTACAACGCCATCTCCGGAACCAGTAAACACGTTGGCACCAGCTGGGTGCGCCACACTTATCTGGAAAAATGTTTGCCGATGCTGCATCTGATCGCCGGTGGTGAAGCGGCCTGGCGCGCCCGGCCCTTTGTCAGTATGTCGAGTTGTTTTGTAGTGCCGCCGATGAAGTTTGCTGAAGAAGCTCTCGACACCTTGCGGGTGGCGGTGGAAAGCGGTATGCCGGTGTTGCTGTTGTCTGCCGGTCAGGCGGGCGCCACGGCACCGGCCTGCCTCGCCGGGTCAGTCAGTCAGGCCTGGGCAGAATGCCTGGCCGGTTTGGTCTACGTCAATGCCATCGAGGCCGGTGCGTCAGCGATTATCGGAACCTGGCCTTTTGTTACGGACCTTAGAACCGGGGCCATGAGTAGCGGTTCGCCGGAACAGAGTTTGCTGTCAGCGGCCTGTAGCCAGATCGCCGATCAATTTGATTTGCCAATAGGAGTTCCCGGCGGCATGTCGGATTCCAAGTTTCCGGATTTTCAGGGTGGTGCCGAACGCGCCTATACCCTGTTACCCACTGCACTATCAGGTGCCAACATCGTCTACGAATCCTGTGGCATGTATGCCAGCCTGCTGGGGGTGTGTCCGGAAAGCTTCATTATCGACAATGATGTGCTGGGTGCCTGCCTACGGGTTACCCGAGGCATCGAAGTCAATCAAGAGACCCTGAGTTTCGAGACCATCAAGGAGGTGTGCCTGAGCAACACCGGACACTATCTCGGCTCCGGACAAACTCTTGAAGTGATGCAGTCAGAATATCTCTATCCAGATCATGCCAACCGACAAAGCCCGACCGAATGGGCAGATAATGGCAAACCAAACCTGCTGGAAGTAGCGGCCAAACGCAAGGAGGTCATTCTGAACAACTATTATCCCAAACACATCAGTGATGAGATCGACCAGGCCATTCGGGAACAGTATCCCATTCACCTGAGCCCGAAAACCACCGGCCGTCGGCGGCCGTCATGATAGGCCAGGCACGGGTCGTCATCATCGGCGGCGGTTCTCTCGGAGTCAATCTGCTCTATCACCTGACACGGGAAGGCTGGACCGACATTTGCCTGATAGAAAAAGGCGAACTCACCAGTGGCTCCACCTGGCATGCGGCAGGTTTATGCAGTAATTTTATCGGCAACATGACGGTTGCCAAAATCCACGACTACACTATCCGCCTGTATAACGAAATTCTGCCGAAAGAGACCGGCGAGGCATCGGCCTTCCATCAAACCGGCAGCCTGCGCATTGGTTACAGCAAACTTGAGGAGGAGTGGTTTCGCAATCTCGAAAGTCGGGCAAAAAATGTTGGCTGCGAGTTTCATTTTGTCAGTAAGGCAGAAGCGAAAGAACTGCAACCCTTCATGGATTTTGACAACGCAAGGGTGATCGTCAGCACACCCGATGACGGTCATGTCGATCCGACTATGGTGGTGATGCCGATGGCGCAACTGGCCAGGGATGCGGGGGCAACCATCCAGCGGTTTACCCGGGTCACTGCCATCGAACAACACCACAACGGCGAGTGGAAGGTGATCACTGACCAGGGCGACATCATTGCCGAACACGTGGTCAATGCAGCCGGCTGTTTTGCGCCGGAAGTGAGTCGCATGGTGGGTGCCGAAATCCCGCTGGTCAACCTTGAACATCAATATCTGGTTACAGAAAACCACCCAGAACTGGAAAAACTCGATTTCGAATTGCCGGTGTGCCGGGACTCCTATTGCTGTGCTTATCTGCGTCAGGAAGGCCGTGGATTATTGGTCGGCCCCTATGAAGCCTGGGGATCCAAGCCCTGGGCCCTGAACGGCATGAACTGGAATTTTGATCGTGAACTGTTTCCGGGCGATGTTGAACGGCTGATGCCCTTTCTCGACCGCTGCATCGAACGTATGCCGATCTTTGGCGAAGTCGGTGTAAAGACCGTAGTCAATGGGCCGATCACCCATACCCCCGATGACAATGTCCTCGCCGGACCACAAGCCGGGTTAAAAAATTTTTGGAATCTCTGCGGTTCCAGCATCGGCATCGCCCAGGGCGGAATCGGGAAATACATGGCGCAATGGATGGTGTACGGCCAGACCGAGCTCAACATGGCCCCCCTTGACAGCCGGCGCTTCGGCCCCTGGGCTGATCGCGAATACCAGATCACCAAGGCCATCGAATCCTACGAGATCATGTACGCGCCGGTGGGGGCCAGCCAGCACAATCCGCACGGACGACCGAAACGTAACAGCCCGCTCTACCCCTTCCTGATCAACAACGGGGCGAAACACGGAATCGTCGGCGGTTATGAAAAACCGCTCTGGTTCAGCTGCCA
>Ga0208524_1000631_pt1 | contig 17942 bp, 13 predicted proteins | sample ETNtaG_28_FD_185779 | JGI IMG/M metagenome (GOLD analysis project Ga0208524, IMG submission 185779) | Marine microbial and viral communities from oxygen minimum zone, Eastern Pacific Ocean - ETNP201406SV61 (SPAdes) (version 2) | ecosystem: Environmental > Aquatic > Marine > Oceanic ... | reverse complement strand
TGGATGCCAGCAACGTTGCGAATGCAGTTGTTCACATGGCAAGCCTGCCATTGAACGCGAATGTGATGTTCATGACGGTTTTGGCAACCAAAATGCCCTTTGTTGGACGCGGGTAAATGAGGTATAGGCGTTATATGATGTTTCGTCTCAATTTAAAGGCATAGGCATAACTGCAGTAATTAGAGGCTCAGTCATTGTCAGTATTGGTTCAAACATTTTTCAATGGACTCAAATGTTCCTGACTCAGCAATCATGATAACCGTATGAGATAGACTATTCTTTACTAGTATAGTTTATGCGAAAAGTTGAATCTATTACCGCTTAGGTCGAGGACAAGTTCTGCAGGAATGGAAATATTTTCTATACTGTACAATTAAATCAAATTATTCTTTACATTCACATCCATATGCTATTAAATATCACAATCCTGCCAATTATAAAGGCTGGATTATCACCAAACAGGCTGCCCTAACCATCACATTCATTGATGTGTTCTGGCATGACGATTTTCTTTAACCCTCTATGTTAGGAGAAACTACAATGCGAATAAAAACTATAAAATTAATTTCGTTGTTTGGATCATTGTTGCTGGCATTGTCGGCCCTGTGCGTGCAAGCCGAAACACCCAAACGTGGTGGAACACTGGTGTGGTCCATCGGCACCACACCAAGGCACCTTAATCCGGCGGTGCAATCGGGCATCGCGACTGGTGCGCCGGGTGCCCAGTTGTTCGCAACCTTGGTTCGCTTTGACGACAAATGGAATGCGCATCCCTATCTTGCCAAATCATGGCAAACCTCTGCCGATGGCCTAGCGGTTACATTCAATCTGGTTAAGGGAGCCACGTTCCATGATGGCACGCCTATCACCTCGAAGGATGTGGCCTTTTCCATCAAGACGATCAAGGCGAATCATCCCTTTAAAACCATGTTCCGTGCGGTCTCAAGTGTCGAGACGCCAAACGCCAACACAGTCGTATTTAAGTTATCGCAGCCACACCCGGCGCTGATGCTGGCGCTGTCCTCGCAACTCGGATCGATTATTCCAGAGCATATTTATGGTGATGGCCAGGATCCCAAAAAGCATCCACGTAACTCGAATGACGTTGTGGGTTCAGGACCTTTCAAACTGATCGAGTTTGTGCGAGATCAACACATCATCATGGAGCGTTATGAAAATTTCTTCATAGAGGGTCGTCCCTACCTGGACAAGCTCGTGATACGAATAATCAAAGACCCATCTGCCCGCTCTCTTGGACGCGAGAACGGGGAAATCCACCTGTCTGCATTTGAGTCGACGCCGCAGGATATTCTGCACTCCAAGAATGTTTCCCACCTGACGGCAACAGACCAAGGCTATGCCGCGATCGGCCCGATAACGTGGCTAGCATTCAATACCAAAAAGAAGCCCACTAGCGATAAACGCGTTCGCCAAGCAATTGCCTATGCCGTTGATAGAAATTTTCTAGTGAACGCTGTCATGATGGGTACTTCAAGACCCGCATACACCGGCATTCACCCGGACAGTATTTTTCATGAACCCAATGTAGCGCGCTACGACCTCGATCTCGACAAAGCCAATGCAATACTTGATGAAGCGGGCTACGCTCGCGGTGGTGATGGCATGCGTTTTCCGCTGACGATCGACTTCGGTTGGCCCGCTGCCAAGCCCATGGCTGAATACATGAAACCCCAGTTGAAAAAAATCGGTATCGATGTGACGGTTAGAACATCTGCTGGGTTTCCAGCCTGGGCCAAGACGATTTCAACCTGGGACTTCGACATGACTGTGGACGTGGTGTTTAACTGGGGAGATCCCGTGATCGGCGTGCACCGCACCTACCTCTGCAATAACGCAAAGAACGGCGTGATATGGTCAAATACGCAGCAGTATTGCAACCCCGAGGTCGATGCGATACTCGCCAAAGCTGGCCAGGAAAATGATCAGCAGAAGCGGATCGCACTCTACTCAAGCGCGCAGAAAATAATCGCAGATGACGTGCCCATCTACTTCACCGATACTGTCCCGTATCACACCATCTTCAATCACACGAAGGTTGGCAATCCACCGGCGACGATATGGGGTACGTGCTCACCACTGGACGAGGTCTATTTGAAGAATTGAATCTCAGCGGGATCTAATACGGTTCTTGAAATGCCTGCTGCTTAGCAGCAGGCATTTTTGTTTAGGGTTCAGGACTTCATTCTTAAAGGCGTTATGCAGTTTTTAGTCATTTCTCTAAGGCGGTGTGGGTTAGGCCTTGGATTGCTGCTTGCAGTCCTGGTACTGAATTTTCTTTTGATGCACCTGGCACCCGGCGATGTTGCAGACACTATCGCACAGGACGCAGGTGGACTGGATGCCGAAGTGATGGCCCAGATTCGCAAAGATTATGGACTCGACCTTCCGTTGTGGCAACAAATGTTGAAATATTTCTACAGCGTTGTCCAACTAGATTTAGGCTACTCTTTCTATTACAACCAACCCGTTACCACGCTGATTCTCGAAAAACTTCCGGCAACACTACTGCTTATTATCAGCGCCCAAGTTGTCTCGATATTGATCGGCGTAGTACTCGGTGTGATTGCGGCTCGGAAACCGAACGGGCTTGCCAGTCATTTCGTCACTATCCTTTCCCTTGTCGGATATGCAGCGCCGGTATTCTGGACGGGCATCATGCTCATCATCTTGTTCGCATCAATGATCCCTTTATTTCCGATCGGAAACATGGTGGACGTTGCGGTTGAAAGAACAGGGTTCGCGTACATGGGTGATGTTTTACATCACCTGGTGCTACCCATGTTGACGCTTGCTTCAATTTTTATCGCACTTTACAGCCGCTTGGCGCGGGCCAGCATGCTGGACGTTCTGGGATCAGACTACGTTCGTACTGCACAGGCCAAGGGGCTTTCTGAATTTCAGGTGGTTTTCAAACATGCCCTGCGGAATGCACTACTGCCGGTCGTCACAACGGCTGGCCTGGTATTCTCCGGTATCGTGTCGGGTGCAGTGCTGGTAGAAACTGTTTTCAGTTGGCCTGGACTTGGAACTCTTGCGGTTCAGGCCATCGTTGCCCGCGACACACCAACGATTCTTGGAATACTATTCTTCTCGTCACTGGTTGTGGTTGTTGCCAACCTTCTAACAGACATGGTCTATCGCATTATTGACCCGCGGATCCAGGCCTCTCATACCCAAGAGATTTAATCCGTGACAGATTATTCAATTCCGCAGAAAACGCTCGAACCTACATTTGCACGTGTAGAGCACCCCTTAATAGAAACTGCTCGGATGTTTGCAGGAAACCGAGCCGCTCTCAGCGGACTGGTAATGTTCCTTATCATCGTCGTGGTTTCCCTGGCTGGGCCCTGGCTCTATCCAACTGACCCGTTTGAAATGGTCTGGTCGCCGTTCAGTCCTCCAGGGGTCAAGGGATTCCTACTGGGGACAGATTATCTGGGGCGTGATCTCCTGGCCCAGATCATTCACGGAGGAAGGGCGACCCTCGCGGTGGGCTGTGCGGCAGCACTGTTGAGTGTTTTTATAGGTATTACTTTCGGGGCGCTTTCGGGTTTCTACCGAGGCTGGGTTGAAGAAATACTGATGAGAATCACCGAGTTCTTTCAGGTTCTGCCGACGCTACTTTTCTCGATGGTTCTGGTGGCTTTGTTTGGTGCTTCGCTCTCCATGATCACATTTGCTATCGGTATCGTCAGTTGGACTGGTGTGGCGCGGATCACGCGGGCAGAGTTTCTGAAAATCAGGGAACTAGAGTACGTAACAGCGGCACGTTCTGGTGGTGCGAGCAATGCCAACCTCATTTTCCGCGTCATACTCCCAAACGCGCTTCCGCCAATCGTGGTGAATGCGGCACTGCTGATTGGTTTTGCGGTTCTCTTCGAAGCGGGCTTGAGCTTCCTTGGCCTCAGCGACGCCAACGTGATGAGTTGGGGGGCAATCATGGGCAATAATAGGCCTTACATCCTCCTGCATGGCTTCACTATCATGTATCCGGGGCTTGCGATATTCCTGACTGTCCTGTCGATCTCTCTAATCGGCGACGGACTGAACGATGCGTTGAACCCTAAACTCAGAAACCGCTGAGGCTAGTATGACGCCACTCCTATCTGTCAAAAATCTCACGGTCGAGTTCACTACCCGCGATGGCACGGTTCCTGTCATCGATGACCTCTCATTTGATTTAGCACCAAGTGAAACGTTGAGCCTGGTCGGCGAATCCGGCTGTGGCAAGAGCATGACAGCACTGGCTATCATGGGGCTGATCCCATCACCCCCTGGCCGAATCGCTGCCGGTTCTATCAGCCTGGAGGGTGAAAACCTGTTGCAAGCAACCGATACCCGAATGCGAGCAGTTCGGGGCAACGACATCTCTATGGTGTTTCAGGAGCCCATGACCTCGCTCAATCCAGTTTTTACCGTCGGTGATCAGATTGGCGAAACCCTGCGACGACACCAGGGCCTGACGCGCCAACAGGCAAAGTCTAAGTCCATTGAAATGCTGGATGCAGTCCAGATTCCTCTGCCGACACGGAGGATTAACGACTATCCCCATCAGTTGTCCGGTGGCATGCGCCAACGCGTCATGATTGCTATGGCACTTGCCTGTCGTCCAAAAATCTTGATTGCTGACGAACCCACCACTGCCCTGGATGTCACAGTCCAGGCACAGATATTTGATTTGATGCTGGCGGTTGGAAAGGAAACCGAAGCGGCTATCATTTTGATTACACACGACATGGGTTCAGTGGCTGAAATGGCGGAACGTGCGGTTGTGATGTACGCCGGACGCAAAATCGAGCAAGGAACGGTCAAGGAAATTCTCACCAAGCCGCAGCATCCATACACCCAGGGATTAATTGCCTGTGTTCCACATCTCATCGACATCACTTCTCCGGAACGGCACGATCTTTTGGAAATACCGGGGATGGTCCCTCCAATGAGTGAATTTGGGAAAAAAGCCTGTTTGTTTGCTCCTCGCTGCCAATTTGCCGATGCACGCTGCCACAATAATCTTCCTCCTGAAAGGATACATTCACAAGGACACCGGGCGCAATGTTGGTTGGAAAACCTAGAAAACGAAGCGGTTCTGCCATGAATGAGACTCCTTTTGTCCTGGAAGTTAGAGACCTGGTCGTGCATTTCTCAATGAAGGGTAAACGTCCTTTTGCTCCACTGAGTTATATTCACGCAGTAGATGGGGTTTCCTTCCAACTTCAGAAAGGGAAAACCCTGGGTCTGGTTGGAGAATCAGGTTCCGGTAAATCCACAACCGCACTGGCAGTAACCAGATTGGTACCTGCAAACAGTGGTTCTGTGAAATTGAAAGGGACTGAGTTTCTTGAACTTCATGGGGAGGCCCTTCGTAACCACAGGAACCACCTGCAATTTATCTTTCAAGATCCATATTCCGCATTGAATCCAAGATGGCGTGCCGGAAAAATTGTGCGGGAAGCGTTAGACTGGTTAAATGTGGGAACAAAAACCGAACGCAAAATTCGTGTTTCTGAATTGTTTGGACTGGTTGGTTTGAGCGTTGAGCAAGAGCAATTATTCCCGCATCAATTTTCAGGTGGTCAGCGTCAGCGCCTTGGCATAGCACGGGCGCTTGCTACCCATCCAGACTTAATTATTTGTGATGAACCTGTTTCTGCGCTTGATGTGGCGGTACAGGCACAAATTCTGAATTTACTGCGCCGTCTTCAGAAGGAAATGGGATTGTCTTACCTTTTCATTTCCCATGACTTAGGAGTTGTGCAGCACATGTGTGACGAAATCGCGGTGATGTACGCTGGACAAATTGTGGAGCATTCCGACCGGATTTCTCTGTTCCGAAATCCACTGCATCCCTACACTAAAGGCTTACTCGCCTCAGTTCCTTCGGCAGACCCAAATCGCCCCAGAGACAGTAAACTGGGGATTTACGGTGAACCTCCAAGTCCAGTCGATCCTCCTCCGGGATGCCGTTTTGCCTCCCGTTGCCACCTTGCGGAGGAAAGGTGCAAAATCGAAAATCCTGCGCTCCGAAAGATAGAAGCTGGGCATCGGGTGGCCTGTCATTTGGTTTAAAATATCCTTTCCGCTCTTGAGTCATCTCGACATGATTTGTCAGTGACTAAGTTACGAGTATTTGTAACTGGATTCATAAAGCCGGCGCAAAACCTTCCGGATATCCAATTTTCATAACTAACGGCATTTCTGGAGTACCAATTAACAAGACTTTGGAGTTGCCGGTAATTGTGATTGACTTCGTAGCTTTTAAGGTTTCGCTTCTTCCCACCTTCTGCCAAATCCATACGTTTTCCGGATTGTCCTTAAAACTCAGCACACCTTTCCCCCTAATAACCGTAGAAGGGAGCTGGTTTTTCCAATGATTAAAAGCAGCTCGTTCTACTGGTATTGAAGCCTGAAGAGAGATGCTGCTAAAACGTGTATGTGCTTTTTGTGAAAAGGATCTGTTAATAGATTCATAGTTTTTGGGCTCCCCAAAAACCATAGGTAGAGCGACTTTAGCTCCAGAGGTTTTCAGACGCACTGTAGACGGTGCAACCTGCTCAAGCCAAGTTTCCAGTCTAATCAGTTCAGCTTCTTTTACAAGATCTGTTTTGTTGACAATCAGCAAATCAGCAGTTTTCAACTGTTCCAGAACCACGTTGCCGACATAGCGGTCGTCAAAGTAACTTCTTATCTCTGCAGCATCAACGAGTACGATGGTTCCGTTAGGAGTTAGATCAGGATCTAGGTGGGCAATGTCCATTATCCGTGCGGGTTCGGAAACACCGCTGGCTTCTACCACAATTTGATCAAATTCCTCAGCTCTTTGTACCAAATTTATTATAGTGGAAATGAAATCATCTGAGATGCTACAACATACACAGCCGTTAGTCAGTGATAGTGTCTCCCCATCATGTGCACTGATTAGTGACTCGTCGATATTCAACTTGCCAAAATCATTGACCAAAACCGCATATCGCACACTGGACGGCTCAGCTAGCAGGTGGTTCAGCAGGGTCGTTTTTCCCGCTCCAAGAAAGCCTCCGATCACGGTGAAGGGGACAGGAGATTTGAAGGAGTCCGTCATGCAATTCTACTTACGTATCACACTGCCTGAAAAGGGATACCGTCTACCACTGTGCCCCAGACCCGCATATCTTTAAGGAGTTCCGGAGCGACTTCGTACGGATTTTCCTCCAACACTGCAAAGTCCGCAAATTTTCCGGATTCGATGCTGCCGACGAGATGATCGAGTTTGAGTGTGTAGGCTGCACCGATGGTTATGGCGTGGAGAGCGTCTGTCACGGAAATCCTTTCATGTTCCCCAAGGATGCGTCCGGACGCAGTCTTACGGTTGACCGCACACCATGCAGTGAAGAGTGGTGCCAGCGGCGTGACAGGTGCATCCGAATGGATCGAAAAGTTGACGCCATGTCGCTTGGCGGTCGCGGTTGCGTCCATGCGCGCGGCACGATCAGGTCCCATTGTAAGCTCCAAGTGCTGATCGCCCCAGTAGAAAAGGTGGTTGGAGAAGAGGTTTACGCAAATCCCCAACTTGCCCATGCGCCGAAAGTGTACCTCCTCAGCCATCTGGCAGTGCTGCAAGGTGTGACGGTGATCCACTCGCGGATTGTGATTCAGCACAGCTTCTAGTGCATCAATGGTTACTTCAGTCGCCTCATCCCCATTGGTGTGGATATGCAGGTGCATGTCCTCTGCGTGGTAGGCGTCGATTATTCTTTCCAGTGACTCCGGAGGCAGGTACCACGCTCCTTCCGGACTACCATTAAAATAGCCAGGCCACTTCAGTCGTGCCGTGAAGCCTTGAATAGAACCGTCAACAATTATCTTGCAGAGGCCGAAATGGAGCTTATTGGTATTGGTCGTCTTCAATTCACGCATCTGGGCTATGCCCTCTGGGATCGGCACTTCCTGAATTCGCATGGCCGGAGCGATGCGAAGGCGGAAATCGTCTTTTGCCGTTACCTCCCTATATGCATTGAGAGTTACTTCGTCAAACCTTGCAGCCAAGTCGGTGGCTGTGGTCACGCCCACATTACATGCGCTAGCGGCGAAGCGACGAAGCCCTTGAGCATCCATAGAATTAAAGAATGGAGGAGTCCCAGCGACTTTCTGGATTATGTAGCGGGTGGCCATTGAGATCAACTCGCCAGTGGGTTTGCAGTTCTCGTCTTTGAAGACACCCGGAACTTCAGTTGAGGCGTCAATCCCTGCTCGCTCCAACACAAGGCTGTTGACATTGATAAGGTGTCCACTGGCGTGCATGATGATTATGTGGCGGCTTTTTGAGACCGAATCCAGGTGCTTCACTGTCATACGTTCGGAGCGGTAGTAGATCGGATCGAATCCCCAGGCAAACAGAGTTTCTTCCGGGTCTTCCATGCTCCGCTCTACTTCCATGAGTCGTTCCAGGACTTCGTCCATGTTCTTTAGATCTGGGTGCCATTTACCTTCAGGGTCACGGCGTCCGAAAAAGCCTAGGTAGGGATTGTCCCAAATCTGTCCCTCCGGAGCATGGCAATGTCCCTCGACGAATCCAGGCATCAATACCTTGTCTGAAAATTGATGATTTAACTCAAATTCCCCCCATTTTTGCAAATCCTCAAGTGAGCCGACACCAAGGATTTTACCATCCCGAACTGCCACATGGTTAGCTTCTGGCAAATATGAATTCATGGTTATGATGGTCTTTGCCTTAAAAATAATTGTTTTGTTGTTCACGTAATTTCCTGGCTATGGAAAAATGTTTATTCTTATTGAGACTTACAGTGTTATATCGTCTGACATATAAAATGAAGCACAGAATCAAATGTTTTCAAACCTACTCTGTATGTCAATATTCTTTAAATTATGTAGATGGGGCTTCCTGAATGACACTGAAACACTAATCACCACAACTAATAATTCCAACGAGCTTTTTGTAAATTAAAGATACAAAATATTTTAACTGTTAAGGATGATTTATGAAGCTTTTAAACGAAAATATTGTTAAATCCAGTGCCCTCATTTTCTGTCGGTGTAATCGCTTCGCTTGTGTCATGAATAATAATGAAGAAAAACTTAACAAGAAAGCCTTTTTTTAATTGAAAAAAATAAAAACAAGGAAATAGAAAATTAAAGACAAATTTTACATGAATGGAGACTGGTATTTGACTGTTAAATTGAAAAAAACCTTAAGAAAATCATAATAAGAATAGAGGAATTCCTCATCGAAAAATTTTCAGTTGAAATTCACATGATTAAATATTTGTTTCATAGCATTTTTGTGTTACATTCCAGGAATGTACATTAGTTTTTAAGCTCCTTCTATGACAAACAGAAAACGATCAGCGCCTCCATCGAGTTTTTTCAGGGCTGCTTGATAGTCCTCACTATTGTATGCATTCTTAGCTGCCTCCACACTTTCAAATTCTAATATGACGGCTCTCTCAGGCGGAATCCCTTCAATTTGGGTAATATTTGCACTTCTTGCCAGTGCTTTCTTTCCACCGTTAGCCATCATGGCTGGAAGTGCATCTACTGCATATTTTTGAAGTTTCTCTTTATTGATTACTTTGTTGTAAATTCCTACAAGGTAAGCATTTGCCATATTGATTCTCCTTTTTTAATCATGAAAAAAATAATTGTACTATTTTTCCGCTATCCACTAAATCTGTTCATGAAACGTTATCTTTTTTTGGCTGGCGGTAAAACCGTGGGAAAAGGCTGATCACAAAAAATAAGCCGGCAACAATCACCAGTGTAAGAGGCAGTCCGTATGGATCCCACAGGTCCATGCTGGCTCCCCCAACCATTGGACCGACAAATCCCCCTATACCCCAAAACACTCCAAATGCAGCCATGGCTGTAGCTAATTCTGTCCCTTTGAACCATTTCCCAGCGAGAATCATAGACACAGTATATACTCCGGCAAAAAAACCCCACCACAGAAACAGTGTTGTCCATAAAAGAAATGGTAAATTAACAATGAATGGCCAGGCTGCAGCACCAGCTATGCCTCCGAGCGCGCATGCCACTAATACCTTGCGCGGATTAAAGTGATCTGCAAGCCAACCTATGGGAAGCTGTAATAACGCAGCACCTGCTGCACCAATGAACAGCATCAAAGTTGCAGAAGTCTCGGACATCCCAATCCTTAATCCGTAGACAGGCATCAGGCTTGTGGCAGCAAGTTCCTTGAAAGCCACCACAAAACAGGCCAGCGCAAGCAGCGGTGCCACTAAGGCAAAGCTAACCACGCTAAAGCCGGGATGGTCGCTGGAGTTCGGGACATAGCGTCCTGCCCACAGTAGAGGAAATCCAGCCAGGACCATCAAGCCAATTCCGACCAGAAACGGGAGTGTACCTTGAGTGCCTGTCATTGAAAGCATCAATGGTCCCAGGGCAAAACTCAATGCCATTGTGGTGTTATAAAGACCCATTACTCGTCCTTGGTGGACACGAGGTGTTATTTCTATTATCCATGTCTCGGAGACTACAAACAGGATCGAACATACGAGTCCGGCTAGGAACCGTAATACAAACCATACTGCGATCGACTGTGTACTCATGAGAGCGAAAATGAGGACGATTTCAAAAGCCACACCCCCAAGCAGGAGACTATGTCCTTCGATGTTTCTCAAAGACCATGGGACTGCAAAAGAGCCGATTATTATGCCTGCTGGAGCCGCCATGGCCAACCCACCGATCATAGTACTACTGACTCCGCGAACCTCGAGGATTAGTGACAGTAGTGGTGTAAATAGACTAATCGTGATGCCGTAGGTGAAAAGGCAGCCAATTAATGCAGCCAGAGTCAGTGCTCGTTCACGAGTCCAAACAGGTTCACTGGTTGATTTGCTCATGTTTTTTGATAACTCAGATCCATTAGCATTGCGTTTCCATTTCAACTGATATCATAACCTAAGTAACTACCTGGAAGGAATATTTTTGTGAGTTTGGCTTAGGAAATAATTAATTAAAGAACAAAAGCTATTAATTTTGTCTATACATGGAACTTTTCTTCTTTTAAGAAAGGATACTTAAATAGTAAAGCCCAAATGCCCGGCCAGGGGTTTAAGTTTTTTTAGAATCCAATCATCTTTCAAAGAACGAAAAATCAACAGTATCCCTGCTCTTTTCCCTGTAATTTAAGACTATGAAGACATTGCCTGCTCTCTCTGTCCACTTTAGAGCAAAGTATATATTCTTTCTCTGAAAAGTTGTTAAAAAATTGTGTCCCCATTATTGCATGTCAAAGATAGGTGTAATTTGCAAAAGACCTTGAAAATCTGATAAAATTGAATACTTTATGAACAGAGAAGTATTTATGGTAGAATGAATATTGCCTGACATTTTCCTGTTTAGTGAAATATTTATTTTAAAATACTGAGAATAAAAACATTTACAGACAGCAATTATGAAAATCCGTTTATTTTTAATTGTGTTGATTCCGACTTTTCTGTTGGCCTCAACTTTCGGGATTTATTTTTTTGAGTACATCTTAACGGGCAGTGATGAGAGCAAGTTCAGCTCAATATTTAACTCACTCTGGTGGACAGTAGTGACTTTTACCACAGTCGGATATGGTGACATGTCACCGGTTACAGTTCCGGGGCAGATGTTTACTTTCATTGTGATGGCTGCAGGTTTAATTAACTTTTCAATTGTTGTGTCTTTGGTGACAGACAAATTCCAGCAATTTCGATCTGGACGTGACCGTGGTCTGGACTCATTGAAATTGAAAGGGCATGTTCTGATATGTTCTGATGATCCTGCGTGGATACTCGAAATTATTTCACAGAATCAAAAATATGTTAAAGAAGACAGAGTTGTTTTAATTTCTCCAAAAGGTGAGCATCCGCTGTTGGCAACGTCTTACAAAAACTTGAAATGGGTCTCAGGAGATTCTTTCGATCTGAATGTTTTAAGGAAGGCATCTGCAGCAAAAGCTAAAATTGCCTATGTCTATTTTAAGGACAACAGTTATGCCCTGATGACAGTCTTGCAACTTGAGACCTTAAGTGAAGGCAGGATAGTTACTCAAGCGCAGTACGTTGGTCGGGAGTTCAGGAAATATTTTGAGGATGTAGGCTGCGACCATGCACTGGATCCATATGATCTTTATGTACCATTGATGCTGTTAGCCTTTCATTCTCAGGGGGCACCAGAATGGATCAAGGAAGTTATCAATGGTTCACAGGGACACTTCATTGCGTCCAGGGAACCTGATCCAGCTCACATAGGTGGTACCTGGCTGGAACTCATCAAAAAGAAAAAACAGAAGCAGGGCATAATGCCACTTGCGGTAGTGATAAATGAAGTGGTCATGATAAATCCGGATGCGACATTTGAAATTCCCAAAAGTTGTCTAATTATGCAGATTGAACCTCCTGCAGACAGGCCAAAAGGTGATCTTGAAGAACATGCGATCGAAGTGATAGGTATGGATGAAGTCGGAATTGAAGGTCACATCTTGATTAGTTCGGACAATCTTGTTTTCATTAATCGCTGTTTACTGGAAATGAGTCAGAGAAATCAGCAGGAGAAAATTGTGGTACTTTCCGAAATCTCTATGATGGATGAAATACCTGACAATTTGGATGTTGAGTGGATTGAAGGTGACTCAAACTCCGAAAAATCATTTCAACAGGCGCATTCAACTGAAGCGAAAGTAGCATTTATTGATTATGCAGATGATGGACAAAATCTCATGTCTGTACTGAGACTGGAACAGGCAACTGATGGAGAGGTTTTTACTGTTGCAACCTATCATAAGGAAGATTTTGATCAACAACTATTTAAAGTTGGTTGTGATTACTGTCTTGATCCGGAAGAGTTGATTGCTCCTATTCTTTCCCAGTCTGCGTTAAATCCCGGCTTAGGCACTTTGATTGAAGAAATTATTTTAGAGGAATCTACTACTCAAAGCCTATATTTACATAAGTTACACCAGGAATCGGAAAGTAAAAGCTGGCTTTCTACAATTTTGGAAATGAAGGAAAATGGCGGAGAACTTCCGGTTGGATTGATCCACAGTCAGACACATAAACTCCTCGTTAACCCACATCCGGAACTGATGGTAAACCCGGGTGATCAGCTTGTTTTTATTGCTCCTGTAAAATCAGCTGAGATGCTAAACGGTTTTGAGGGGGAATACATCGATGACTTAGATAAGTCAAAATTGGATGTTAAGCCATCAGCAGAGGCAGAGAAACTTTTCCGTAAAGGTTTGAAGTTGATAAAAAGCGAAGAAGATTTTGAGGAGGCATATCAATGTTTCCATCAAGCAGCTATTCTTCATCATACCAGAGCAAAATATAATCTAGGCTTGATGAATTTCAATGGAAAAGGTGTAGAGCGGAATTTAGATGAATCATATCACTGGTTCCGGGAAGCAGCAAAATACGGGAATGAAAATGCACGCAAAGCACTTAAAAGCACGAGGGTTTTACGGCAAATCCGAATGGATACTGTTGAGCATGAAACCCCGGAGTTTGACACTGAACTGGTGGGACGAATGACAGAGGAGCAATTATTCTGGTTTGCGGGTGCAGTTGTCTCCATGGTAATGGCAGATGAGCACATCGATCTTCATGAACGTTCATTCCTGCATTCTGCGATTCGTCTGGTGAAGGATAATAAGAAGATTCAGGAACTGGAAGAATATATTTTACGCTGGCAGGCACCGCCGCTTACGGAAATTAAATTCAGTAAAAAAGATAAAGGGCATTTGCTTGAAAGTCTGCTCAATATCGCGACCGTTGACAGAGATTTTGATGAGAGGGAAGAAAAATTGCTGTATGAAATTGCAGACGTGATTGATGTTTCCACAGAAGAAATTGAGCAACTGATCAAGCTAGGGCACAAGCGTATTGAGCAGTTCCGGGCTAATCAGTTGCGCGCACCTAATGTAAGGGCTAGATCCTGAGTTTCAGTAATATTAATAACAAGGAAAAAATACTCTTACAGCACTAAGCTTATACAAGTTTGAAGATCTCACCTAAACCATCCCTGATGGAACGTGTATCCTTCCAGTGATTGTTACCTTCTTCCACAAAAGACTCGGAAGCAGGTTTGTCAATTTCTTCAGAAAAGATATTTCTGAAGGTTTTTGATGCAAGATGGTCTGTCTGGACAACATAACGAACCCCGCTCTCGTAAAGTTTCAGTGAATCCTCATGAGAGGCTGTTACAGCTAAAAACGGAAGATCCGGTGCTGTATGTCTGATGTAAGCTGCAAGTTGCAAATCAGCATCTAAGTCACTACCAGTACAGGAAACAACAACTTTTGCCTCAGAAAGTTTATATTCTTTCCACACTTTAGGGTCATTTGGGTCAGCATAAACCGGATCAACATTGCAATCCTTGCGTTCCTCAAAATGTTTGATAATTTCTGGATCGCAGTCGATCAATAAAACGCGTTCTGGAGTGAGTTGTTCCTCATAGAACTCTCCTATCTCCTGAGCTATTTCGTTAAACCCGAGCAGAACAACATGATTTTTCAGTACCACTTTCTGTTTGTTTTCCAGATCTATAGCTGAAATATTTCTGTTTAATACTCCAACAAGCCATCTGAAAGAATTATATAGTCCCGGTTGAACCGCATGACCCATGGCTGAGATAACAAGTGAAAGAAGAATTACTGAAATTAAAATCGCAAAAATCCGATCGTCAAAGAGTTCATATTTCCATGCCAATAGTGCGACAATGATTGACACCGCTGATGACTGATTTATGGTCGTCCCGATGAAAAAGGCAGTGCGTCCTTTGAGTTTTGTTGCATAACCGGTAATTATTAAGAATAAAGGTTTGATAAGAACAACTAAAATCAAGAGAGGTATGATTGCGCCCATGTTTCCGGAGAAATTATCGACCTGAATTGTTGCTATTTCAACTCCGAGTGTCAGGAAAAATAATGCCCCTCCAAATGATTTAAGGGGGCCTACCTTGTCCTCAATGTCTAGTCTATAAGGAAGGTTACCTACAGAAATTCCAGCGAAGAAAGCTCCAGCCTCTGGCGAAATTCCAATAAAACCGCAAATGGCCGCAATGCCCATGCAATATCCCAACGCACTGACAAAGAGGAGTTCTGATGAACGTAATAAATAACGCACAACTGGTTCAAGTACTACTTTGGAAAGTATCATTAAAATAACTACCAAAAATACCAATCTCTCTGTCAGCCATAGGTTGAATTCCATGAAAGAATCTGCACCAGAAAAGAAAGTTGAGGAATCGGAAATTTGACTTACTACTCCTGTCGCACTTAATTTGGCAATGAAAACGATTGCACAGAGGGAACAGATTACAGCAATCCCTTTTGAAATCTGACCTTGTAATGATTCTTCTGTTCCGCTATCTTCCAGGGCGGAAAGAACCAGTATGCTTGATGGGACTGCAAGGCAAAGTGCAAAATAAATACTTTCACTAAAGCCTTCCGTTCCTGCAAAGCTGGATGCTGCCCAAAAATACAGAAGCAATCCCAAACCCATATAACCGATACCATTAACAAGAATCAAATTTATCCTCTTAGTTATATCAATGAGGTTGAATTGCAGTCCAGCCATGAATAGAATCAGCACAATACCAATTTGCTGGAATCCGGAAAGAATGGCACGTATTCCATGATAATGCTCGTCAAGCTGATCAAGAGAGGTTTCAGGAAGCCCTGCGACACTGGCCATGATGTAGCCCATGATTACAAAAGACAGAAGATTTGTCTGCTTGAGTTTGGTCAGCAATATAGTTAGCAGCATTGCGCCGCCGAGCATCAAACCCAGAGGTTTAATGAACCATCCTCCACCTCCCGCATATGCAGGAGACGCAACTAATAGCCCAATGGTTAAAATGGCCGAGAATCTGAAAAAAAGTGACTTATACATAAGACCTCTTTGTAATGTTGGTTAGCACAAAATTAAGCATTGGCAAAAGCGTCGCCAAGTCCTTCTTGCAGTTTTTTTGTTTCAGAAAAATGATTTTCGCCAGCTTCACGGAAAGCTTCTTTCGGTTGCTTAGTTTCTTCCATTTCAAACATATTGCGAAAGGATTTTGCTGCCAGGTACTCTGTTTGAATTACATAACGTGCACCTGCTCCATACAATTCCAAAGTTTCTTCATGTGAGGATGTAGCAGCAATAAACGGAACATCTGGAGATTCCTTCTTGAGCCAGCGGGAAATAGCTAATTCTGCCTCCTGGCCTCCGTCCATACAGGAGATCACCACTTTTGCTTTGTTAAATGCTAAATCTTCCCACACATCAGGATCAGCCATATTAGAGTAATGTGCATGGATGTTACTGTGACCGTGCTGATTTTCAAAATGTTCAATAATGTGAGGGTCTAAGTCCAACAGCAAAACTTGTTGTCCACGCTGAGCATAGAAGTCCGCAATTTCAATTGCTAACTCGTTATACTCCATGATTACTACGTGCCCTTCCATAACAAATTCTTCATTACCGGATTCTGCCTCTGCTGTGGATCGTCCATCCATGAAGCCCAGAGTTTTGGATAGTGCACCATAGAGCTGATCAAGAAACTGGTGGCCCAGTGAGGAAAAGAAAAATGAAATTAGTACCACCAAAGTAATCACAATAAACAGATGAGGATCAAAGAGCTTGTACTGCCAGCAAAGCACTGCCAGCATCAGCGAGAATTCCGAACTTTGGTTTATGATTGCTCCCATCAGAAAAGACGGTTTACCACTCAAACGACTCATGTACCCCAAGAAAAGCATCAGCGGGACTGTCAGGATTACAACTAAAATCGCTAGTATAAGTCCTTCTGTTAAACCGCCCAGCATTTGCTCAGGTTTTAATTCGGAAATATCGAAACCAAGTCCCATAAAAAAGAGGATAATACCGAAGGCTTTCAGGGGTTCTACTTTGTCTTCAATTTCGTGTCGGTATGGTAGCGCCGCAAGAGTAGCACCCGCAAAAAAGGCTCCGATTCCGGAAGAAAAATGGATCACCTCACAAAGTGCTGCCACTCCCATTCCATAACCTAAAGTTCCAATGAAAAGGAGCTCTCCTGATTGTGCAAAAAATTTGAAAAGGGGATTGAGAATATACTTTGTCACAAAATAAAGCACAATTGCCAAACCGATCATTTTTCCGAAAATCATCGCAACTTCTACACCTAAAGAGGCACCGCCGACTTTGTCAGGATTCAAGCTACCGAGGATGGCGAGTGCAACAACGGCTACAATATCCTGCAACACCATCAGTCCGAGTGCAACCTGACCGTGTTCCTGCGCAATTTGTCCGGTATTTTTGAGCGTGCCGATTACGAGGATAGTGGAAGACAAGGTGAGACAGAGTGCAAAATAAATTAAAGCAGGTGTGGCGTTTTCTGCTGGTAAACCTACGGCAACCATATAATCCGCGTCAATACCGACGTACAGTAGCCCAAGCGCTGCACTGATTCCGAACAGGCCTATGATCTGGCCAAAACCGTTAATCAGCAGTAGTTTCCAGCGTTTTATCAATCCTGGAATATCGACTTCCATTCCAGCCATAAAGAGTAAAAGCGTGATGCCGATGTCTACAAAAGCGGTCATCACATCTTTGTTGATCACCTCTCTTACACCAAAAATACCGCCCAAAACTCCGACAATGATGAATGCAAACAAACTTGCCTGTTTGGCGTAGCTTAAAATTATAGCAACTACAGCTGCAGCCAACAGCATCGCGCCTAAAGGCTCAATTAAGCTGTTTCCGCCACCACCGCCGGCAAATGCCTGAGATCCAAACAATAACAAAATGAGTGTAAACGCTCCGTTACGTACATTAAGTTGCATGAGAATTTCTCCTTGATTTTGTTTTTTAAAGCTTTAAGTTCAAGTTAACTTAAGCTCCAAGTGAAGTTTTAAGTGAATCATTTTATTATTAATAGGAAGACTCTCGCAGATTCACAGTAAATACACAAGCCTA
>Ga0208524_1000624_pt1 | contig 18079 bp, 16 predicted proteins | sample ETNtaG_28_FD_185779 | JGI IMG/M metagenome (GOLD analysis project Ga0208524, IMG submission 185779) | Marine microbial and viral communities from oxygen minimum zone, Eastern Pacific Ocean - ETNP201406SV61 (SPAdes) (version 2) | ecosystem: Environmental > Aquatic > Marine > Oceanic ... | reverse complement strand
TGGAAGGTTGTTCATTGGTAACGCAGCACCAATAACTGGTTTAGGAGAAGGTTGGTGGGTATTACCTCATACATTGGACGCACACCCAGAACTTAAGACTGTTCTAGATGTGATAGAGAGACCAGACCTTTTTCCAGACAAAGAAGACCCATCTAAGGGCGCATTTGTTGGTTGTCCAGCAGGTTGGGGTTGTCAACTAAGTAGTGCATCATTATTTCAGGCTTTCGATATGGAAGCTAAGGGTTGGAAGCTAGTAGATCCAGGTTCTGCTGCAGGTCTTGATGGTTCAGTAGCTAAAGCTTCTGAGCAGGGTGAGAACTGGTTCGGATATTACTGGAACCCTACATCATTAGTTGGAAAGTATAACCTTCAATATATGGACTACGGTGTTCCTTATGCTGGTGACGATAACTGGAATGGCTGTATATCTCTAGGTCCAGAAGCTTGTGCTGCGGCGGGTAACGTGCCTCAGCCTAGTGCATGGGTTACTTCGCGTGTTAATACAGTAATAAGCAAGAACTTAGAGAAGAATGGTAGCACTGAAGTGATGAATTATTTTAAAGCACGCACTATTCCTGGTACTGCTTTGAATGCTGAACTTGTTTGGGCAGAAGAAAATAATGGTACCGGCGCTGATGCTGCTCTTCATTTCCTTTCAACAAGTGACCTTTGGAAATCTTGGGTTAGCGCAGATGTAGCTGCTGCAGTTGAAGCTGCATTGTAGGTTTATCTTATAATATAGTTTCAGATTTTACATATGCCCGCTATATGTTGTCTATATATAGCGGGCAATTTTTGTAGCATTTGAGAGATAAAATTAATGGCCACAAGATCAATACCTAAGTTAGATATTTTTGAATGCTTGCCTTCAGCTACTGAGATCGCTCAAAGGAGAGTTGTCGGTAGAGATTTAGACTTCATTCAAAATATGATAGAAAGGGCAGATGCCCTAACAATTCAGGCACAGAATGCAACTGACTATATGCAATTGTCAAAGGTTATTGATAATTTTGCTAAGCTTGCCTCACGTGCAGAAGAAAAGTCACAAAAGCTAAAAGAATTCGCAGACGAGTCTAATCCATTGACAGATGTAAATAATACTTCTGAATTGATAGAAAAGGTTAGGCTACTTTCGCAAGCCATTGAGCCACAAATTTCAAACTTAAAGTCTCAGTTTGAATCGAGTGTAAAAACTCAATTAGAAGAGCTAAATAGTAGTATTGATTATTTAACCTCTGGTGTAAACTCGGCATCATCTGCCGGCGATGTTATTGCCTTATTTGAGCCAATACAGGAAACCTCAAAAGAGATTATTAAGAATGCCAAGGTGCTTAATTCTGATCCTAATTCAGGAGCCCTTATAGAAAAATTAAACGACTTATCGAGTCTATATCAAGACAAGGCAGAAATTTATTCCGATGCTTATATATCAGATGCAGTAGGTCAAATGGGTTCAATTCAACAACAAATATCGCAGTTAATTAACAATGTTGATTCATTAAATTCGGCAGAAGCAGTGAGCTCCCATTTAACAAAACTAGAGGAGCTTTCAAGAACTATAGCTTCTGCAGCTGGGGAACTAAACACCTCTTCTGGCTCTGAAAATATTGTAATAAATATAAATGAACTAAGCATACTGACTCATAGCAAGATAGCAAATATGATTGATGGTGCAAAAATTTTAAAAACATTAGAGCCACTTAAAGAAAAACCTGATGAACTTGTAAGGGCAGTAAAGGAGGCCTCTCTAAGATATGAGGTAGAGGTTGTTGAAGAGCAACTAATGCCTTTGGTAAATAACTACAATGACTTAATAGCTAAAGTTAATGAATTAACTATAAGTTTTCAAGCTAACGGCTATAGCGAAATTTCAATGGGAGCCATTAACAAGATAGACAGGACAATATCTAGAATAGATGTTCGTTATAAAATGGCTGATTCTACTGATCCAGCATCACTGTCAGAAGGAATTAACGTACTTGTAAGTAATGCTGAAGATAAGTTTGATTCAGTTCAATCTATAGATCCAGATGCACAGCTAAATCTGGTAAATAGCTTAACTAGCCAAGTAAATAGCGCTGCAGAATCTTCAGATATTTCACTGTTTTTTACCAACACAGTTTCTATTTCTAGAGATGTAATGATGAACTCTAGAGGCTGTGTAGACTCTGCATTTAAAGACTTTACTAGAGAGTTTGGAAACAATATTGAATCATTCTTTGATCCATTGCTAGGTTTTTTAGCAGGGTTTGAACAGCTTATGTTAGTAACACCATGGCCAGTTTTCTTGTTGGTTACAGGAGCTTTGGCTTGGATTGGGTCTAGAAGTTATAAGGTCACAATTGGAACTTCTATGGCCTTCTTTGCGATAGGTTTTTTAGATATGTGGGAGCCAATGCTTTCAACAGTAACGATGATTTCTGCAGCTACATTACTTTGTTTGGCGTTAGGGATACCTTTAGGTGTATGGATGTCTCAGTCTAGAAGGGTTCAAGCTTTGATTACTCCAGTATTAGATATAATGCAAACTATCCCGTCATTTGTTTATTTGATTCCTGTTGTGATGCTGCTAGGTATTGGTAAAGTGCCCGGATTAATAGCGGTTTGTATTTACGCTATGCCGCCTATAGTAAGACTCACAAACCTTGGTATCCGTCTTGTAGATAAGGAGGCGATGGAGGCAGCCGATGCTTTTGGTGCTACATATAAGCAGAGGCTTTTTTCGGTTCAAATACCTTTAGCTCTGCCAAATATTTTTGCAGGCGTCAATCAAACAATTATGATGGCATTGGCGATGGTGGTTATTGCATCAATGATTGGAGTTGCTGGTTTAGGTTTACCAGTACTTCAGGCAGTACAGAATCAGTATTTATCCTTAGGTGTTTTAAACGGATTAGCCATTGTTGCCTTGGCAATTATTTTTGACAGGGTTTCTCAAGCTTTTGGAACAAGGATTCAGAAACACCGTTCTGGGGATGTATTATGACGGAAGATATTAAAATTAAAATTTCAAATTTAACCAAAATTTTTGGTCCCAAAGCTCAATCTATGGTCAAACATGTTGAGAACGGTATGGGTAAGGAGGAGCTACTAAAAGAACATAGGCATGTTCTTGGATTAAACCAAATTAACTTAGACCTAACAAACAAGAATATAGAAGTAATTATGGGTCTTTCTGGTTCAGGTAAATCTACTCTCATTCGAAACGTTAATCGTTTAATTGAGCCAACCTCTGGATCAATAGTTATTGACGGCGAGGATCTTACAAAAATGAATAAAGAGCAGTTGAGAAGTTTTAGACAAAGAAAGACTGCTATGGTTTTTCAGAGCTTTGCTCTTTTGCCACACAAGACCGTAATGGATAATGTGTGTTTTGGAATATATCTTCAAGGAGTTACTGGTGAAGAGTCACATACACGTGCAAAAAAATGGATTGACAGAGTTGGTTTGACAGGATATGAGGACCGCTACCCTTCACAGCTTTCTGGCGGTATGCAGCAGAGGGTTGGTCTGGCAAGGGCACTCACTAGTGACACTGAAATATTGATGATGGATGAGGCCTTTAGTGCTCTTGATCCATTAATCCGTAGCGACATGCAAGATTTATTATTGCAATTACAAGAGGAGCTACACAAAACAATTGTTTTTATTACTCATGATCTTGACGAAGCTTTAAAAATTGGCGACAAGATTGCGATACTGAATAATGGTCAACTTGTCCAGCACGGAACCTCTCAAGAGATATTGATGACACCTGCAGATGAATATGTTAAAGATTTTGTAAAGAAAGTTAACAGGTCCCATGTGCTTCATGCTGAATCAGTAATGACAGATTCAAAGCCTGAAAAGATTGAGTCAGCTGTAAAGGTCAATAAAAATGATACTATAGACAATGTTTTATGTGAAATTTTACGTACAAATTCCGAGTGCGCTATAGTAGTCAATAGTGGAGGGTCTGAAGTAGGATACATTAACAAAAAAGACATAGCTAACGTTGTAAAGCCTTTGATTGATGAGGCAGCCTAAAACAACGCAGTTTTATTGTCTGCAGTATCAATAATAATATCAAAGGTCAGTGCTCGCGGGTAGCGCTAAAGGTTAAATTTGGATGTCTCTCAAGGGTTAATTGAAGGTTAACTGTGGATGGAGCTAAATAGGCCAACTTGCCAGCACTATCGATAGCAATATTGTTACCAGACTTTGCCTTTAGTTGGTCAATGTCTTTGTCCCCTCCAGTTACCCAGCGAGCTGTCGCGATACCTATAGTTTCAAAATGACAGTCAACTCCGTATTCATATTTAAGTCTATGAGCAACAACGTCGAACTGTAAGACTCCTACAGCCCCTAATATTTGAGAACTATTTGAGATTGGTCTAAATACTTGTGTTGCACCTTCTTCTGAGAGCTGATCTAAACCTTTCTGTAGTGCTTTTGCCTTTAGTGGGTCTTTTAGTTGCGCTCTACGGAAAAGTTCAGGCGCAAAGTTTGGGATTCCTTGAAACGATAACTTCTCTCCCTGAGTAAAAGTATCTCCAATACTTATACCGCCATGATTATGAATACCAATAACATCTCCAGCATGGGCAACCTCGGCTGAACTTCTCTCTCTTGACATAAATGTAACAGCATTTGAAATTTTTATCTGTTTCCCGGTGCTGACTTGTAACACCTTCATGCCTTTGTTGTATTGGCCGCTTACTATACGCATAAAGGCCAGACGGTCATGGTGCTTTGGATCCATGTTGGCCTGAATTTTAAACACAAATCCAGTTAACTTGTTTTCGTTTGGCTTCACCTCTCTTAGGTCAGACTCCCTGCCTCCAGGTTTTGGCGCATATTCAGTAAAACCATCCAACAAATTTTGAATACCAAAGTTGTTAATAGCAGAGCCAAAAAATACCGGCGTTTGTTTTCCAGAAAGGAATTCATCCAAACTAAATGGAGCTGTCGTGCCCTGTATTAAGTCCACCTCTTCTCTAACGTTGTTAGCTAATTCTGAACCCAACAGTTCATCGAGTTCAGGGTTATTAATTCCATCTATTGTTATATTTTCACCTATCTCGGAGTTTTTTCCGGATTCATAAATATATACTCTGTCTTCGAGTAAATGAACCACACCTTTGAATTCTTTACCCATACCTATAGGCCATGTTATCGGTGAGCATTCAATTTTTAGTACCGACTCCACTTCGTCAAGTAGATCTATTGGCTCCTTTCCTTCTCTATCAAGCTTGTTGATAAATGTAAGTATCGGTGTATCACGAAGCCGACAAACCTCCATCAACTTAATTGTTCTCATCTCTACACCTTTGGCTACATCAATTACCATCAAAGCAGAATCTACAGCGGTTAAGGTTCTATATGTATCTTCTGAAAAGTCCTCGTGACCTGGAGTGTCAAGCAGGTTGATAACGTGATTATCATATGAGAACTGCATAATAGAAGAGGTAATAGATATTCCTCTCTCTTTTTCCATCTCCATCCAGTCAGATGTTGCATGAGAACTGGCTTTTCGTGCCTTTACACTACCGGCTACTTTTATAGCGCCAGCATACAACAGTAGCTTTTCAGTGACAGTGGTTTTGCCTGCATCTGGATGGGATATAATCGCAAAAGTGCGACGCCTAGAAACTTCGCTCATGTGCCAAATTTACTGTTTTATTTCTAGCTCTACGCCAGCCTCATCAAACAATTCCCTAGATAGCTTGACACTTTCATTCCAATTTTCTAGCTCTTTTGACTTTTCAATTACAACCCTTTTGATTCCCACTTGGATAATTCCTTTAGCACACTCTGAGCAGATTGGTAAGCCATATATATAGAGCGTTGCACCATCTAGAGAGGTGCCAGAATAGGTGGCATTATATATAGCGTTCATTTCGGCATGAACTACAAATTTATATTTAGTTTCCCTGTTGTTGTACCTTTCTGCTAAGTCATTAATGCCCCTAGGGAAGCCGTTAAATCCTTGCGAAAGAACTTCCTTCTTTGCTCCAACAGTTACCGCGCCCACTTGCGAAGAAGGGTCCTTTGACCATGTCGCAACTTCTTTTGCAAGCGATAAGTATCTATTGTCCCATTTACTTAGCTTTGTAGTCATATTTAGCGTATTTTAATGGATGCTAAACTTATCAATACTAAAATTAATGTAATCATCCAAAAACGGACAATGATTTTTGGCTCAGATAGGCCTTTTTTTTCAAAGTGATGGTGTAACGGGGCCATAAGGAAAAAACGCTCCTTAGTACGCTTATAATAGCCAACCTGTATTATTACTGAGAGGGTTTCAGCTACGAAAACTCCACCCATTAAAAATAGTAAAATTTCCTGGCGAATTAAAATAGCAATTACTGCTAATATCGCCCCAAGTGACAAAGATCCAACATCACCCATAAAAACTTCTGCAGGGTAAGTGTTAAACCACAAAAACCCAAACCCAGAACCTATAAGTGCTGCACAAACAACGAACAGCTCGCCTGTTCCTGGCATAAAGGGCATGTTTAAATAATTTGAAAAGTTATAGTTTCCACTGACATAAGCAAAAAGTGCAAGTGCGCCCGATATTAGTATTACTGGCATAATAGCTAACCCATCAAGACCATCAGTCAAGTTGACTGCGTTTGAGCTTCCAACAATAACGAAGTATGCCAAAATAACTAAACCCGTCGACCCTAGTGCTAATGATACGTCCTTAAAGAATGGCACTAGTAGTTCAGTTTGTAGCGGATTTTCAATAGTAGTTACTATAATTAATCCAATAATAACAGCACCGATAGATTGGGAATATAGCTTCTGCCTTGCAGTAATTCCGTGATGGGATTGCCTCTTAATCTTTTGATAATCATCCATAAAACCGATAGAGCCAAAAATTATTGTTGTTAGTACGATTATCCAGAGGTATGGGCTATGCCAATCGCCCCAAATTAGAATGCTAGCTATGAAAGACAATAAAACCATAAGTCCGCCCATAGTTGGTGTTCCAGATTTAGATAAGTGTGTCTCTGGTCCATCTGTACGAATAATTTGACCTATTTGGTGCTGCTGAAGCTTGTTAATAAAAAAGTGTCCCAGAGTTAGACTGATGACAAGAGAGGCAAGCATAGCTAGTACAGCTCTTAAAGTCAGATAACTAATTACATTAAAGCCAGAGTCAATCTGAGTTAGAAAGTTCAGTATTTCTAAAAACATTATTCCTTTTCGTTAATAGAGACAAGTTCTATTTTAAGGATTAGAAAGGATTTTGTTGTTGTTCTTGCAATTACAAGGCGAACTTCACCTTGTTTCATTAACATTAACGAGTTATTCAGTATTAGATTTTGCAGGTTTCCAGTTACAACTTCGATTGGTTCGCTAGGTTCTTGAATGATAACTCCATTATCTAGGCTAGCACCAATAATTATGCTAACTGATTCACCTTCTTTTGGTGTTTTTCCCATTCCTTCTATTTCAATTTGACTATAGTAACCGTCACTATGCAATATGGCATTTGGATAGTTCTCAGCTACAAATTTAGCCATATTTTGCATAATAGTTCTTGTTTCAGATTCAGCAATCTTGAGGTATTTTTGTTTGTGAATTTGGAAAGCCTTCTCGTCAGTATTAAATGCTTCTGCTTTCTCGCCAATCCTTATTATGGTTGCTTCTACAATATAGTCATCTTTCTTTATTGCATTAACAACATCCATTCCTTCAACAACAGATCCAAAAACTGTGTGCTTGCCATCAAGCCATGGAGCCTCCCTATGAGTTATAAAAAACTGTGAACCGTTTGTTCCTGGTCCGGCATTAGCCATTGATAATATTCCTGGTCCAGAATGCTTAAGGTCGGTTATCTCGTCTTCAAATTCGTATCCAGGTCCACCAGTACCATCACCTAGTGGGTCGCCACCTTGAATCATAAAATTACTGATTACTCGATGAAATATTAAGCCGTCATAAAAACGAGTGCCAGCCTCTTTATTGCTTATTTTAGTGCCCTCTATTAGGCCTACAAAATTTATAACAGTTAGTGGTGTTTTTTCATAAGCAAGACTGATAACAATATTGCCTTTATTTGTGTTTAGTTTTGCGTATATCCCCTCCGATAAATTGGCTGAAGAGATGGTCGATATAAATAAAGTAAAAAGCAGTATTAGTGGGCGCATAGAATTAAATGAAAAAACGAATAATGATACCAAAAAATTTAGGTAATTAATACAACTATAAGTTAAAATAACTGGTTTATTTATATAAACAATATTGCTCCATAAAAAGATATGTCCTTACTTATTACTGATGAATGCATAAACTGTGATGTTTGTGAACCAGAATGCCCAAATGATGCCATTTACATGGGCGATGAGATTTATGAAATTGATGGAGATAAATGTACTGAATGTAAGGGTCATTTCGATACACCTCAGTGTGTAGAGGTTTGTCCGGTTGATTGTTGTTTGCCTGACCCTAATCGTGTTGAGACTGAAGAGGAATTGTTAGCAAAACTAACTTAACTCTGCTTTACAATAAAAGCGAGGCCTAATATTGCACTAATCTTGAGTCGCTATTTCCTAAGCACGTCATTCAAAGCTGATAGGCATAGTGTTACATTTTCATTCCTGCTAGCATAGCCCATTAGCCCTATACGCCAAACTTTTCCTGCGTACGCCCCAAGCCCTGCACCAATTTCTAGATTATATTCGTTTAACAATCTGTTACGGACATCTGCATCATCTATCCCGTCAGGAATGATGACAGTATTTAGTTGTGGCAGTCTGCTCTCAGCTTTAACCAAGAATTTAATTCCCATAGACTCTAGACCGTCTCTAAGTTTTTGGTGATTTTGTTGGTGACGTAACCAAGAATTTTCTATACCCTCTTCTCTAATCATTAGTAATGATTCGTGAAGCCCATACAACGTATTGACTGGTGCAGTATGGTGATATGAGCGCTTTGCACCTTCTCCCCAATACCCCATAACTAGAGTCAAATCTAAAAACCAACTAGTTACTGGAGTTTTTCTTTTAGATAGTTTTGCTACCGCTCGCTCTCCGAAACTGATAGGTGAAATTCCTGGCATTGCTGATAAACATTTTTGAGATCCAGAGTATATCGCATCGATTTCCCATTCATCAACCAATAGCTCAACGCCACCCAAAGATGTTACTGCATCAACAATTGTTATACAGTTATATTTTCGAGCAACTTTGCATAATGTCTTTGCATCTGAAAGCGCTCCAGTTGATGTTTCGGCATGCACAAATGCAACTATTGAAGCATCAGGGTTATCTTTTAAAGCGTCTTCCAGTCTGGTTGCACTTACCGGGTCTCCCCAGTTATCCTCAACAACAACAGCATTTCCACCAAAACGCGTTACGTTTTCCTTCATCCTCATTCCGAAAACACCGTTAATGCAAACTATGACTTTATCACCAGGTTCAACTAAATTTGCGAAACAAGTTTCCATGCCAGCAGATCCTGGTGCAGAAACAGGCATGGTTAATTCGTTTTCAGTTTTAAATACATACTGTAAGGCTTTTTTTGTTTCATCCATCATTGACACGAAGGCTGGATCAAGGTGTCCAATAGTTGGCCTTGCCATAGCACTAAGTACTCTAGGATGAACGTCACTCGGGCCTGGACCCATTAATGTTCTTACTGGTGGATAAAATGATTGCATAAGATGAAAGTATTATTAGTAAATGGTGAATTTTTTATTTTTTTTTGGTACACAAAATTGCTAGGATATTATAATGACTTATATGTCAGTTATACAGAATTTATTAAGCTCTTTGCCTAAGGGCATTGTAATTAGTGGTAGTGAAAATACTCGTCCATTCGAGTGTGACGGACTTTTCGCTTTTAAGCAACAACCATTGGCTGTAGTTTTGCCAGAAAACCTTGAACAAATTAAAACCGCATTAAAGATTTGTAGAGAAAAAAACACTGCAATCGTTACAAGAGGTTCTGCTACAGGCCTTTCTGGTGGAGCAACGCCTATAGAAGACAGTGTTGTCCTGGGGCTATCTAAATTAAATAAGGTAATTTCTATAGATCCGGATAAGCAATTAGCAATAGTTGAACCAGGAGTAAGAAATGTTGCTGTTAGTGAGGCAGCGTCTAGATACAATCTTTATTATGCTCCAGATCCGTCAAGTCAAATAGCTTGTTCAATTGGCGGAAACATTGCTGAAAATGCTGGTGGTGTTCATTGCTTAAAGTACGGCTTAACTGTTAACAATATTGAGTCCATCAAGATGCTTACTATTGATGGAGAAGAGCTAATCTTGTCTCGACAAGATGACGGTATGGGCTTATTGGCATTGATGACGGGTTCAGAGGGTCTACTAGGCATAATTACAGAGGTCACTCTAAAACTTACCAAGTCTCCTGGATTAGCTAGAGTAGTAATGGCAGGATTTGATACTGTCCGTGATTGCGCAGACTCGGTTGCAGAAATTATTAAGGCTGGGGTTATCCCTGCAGGACTTGAAATGATGGATAAGATTGCAATTCATGCCACAGAAGATTTTACAAAAGCCGGCTACCCTTTAGACGCTGAAGCTTTGTTACTGTGCGAGCTTGACGGTACTGAGGATGAGGTACAATCAGAACTAGATATGGTCACCGAAATTTTATCTGGAGCTAGCAGCTTGGTAATTTCAAATAATGAGCAAGAGCGTTTAACTTACTGGAAAGGAAGGAAGTCAGCATTTCCAGCAATTGGCCGAATTTCAGCTGATTATTATTGTATGGATGGAACTATTCCAAGAAGACATCTTGGAGAAATGCTTGCAAAGATAAGCGAGCTTAGTAAGAATTATGGACTACGAGTTGCAAACGTATTTCATGCAGGGGATGGCAACCTTCACCCGCTGATAATGTATGACGGAAATATTGATGGTGACCTAAAAAAAGCCGAAGATTTTGGTAACGATATAGCAAAACTAAGTGTTGATATGGGTGGCTCTATTACTGGGGAACATGGTGTCGGTATTGAGAAATTAGAGGCTATGCATCATCAGTTTACTGAAAAAGAGTTAGATATTTTTATAAAAATAAAACAGGCATTTGATCCAGAATCTCTACTTAACCCGGGCAAGGCGGTCCCAATCCTTAATCGTTGCGTTGAGACAGGAGGTTTGTCAGATATTTCAGTAACCAGTTTGGAGCACTCTTAATGGAAGAAGATTTATTAGCGCTACAACAAACTATCAAAAGCTCGGAATACCTGCATATTTCAAGTGGAGAAAGTGGGCCGTCAGTTTTAGGAATGGAAAATTATTCAGGAGTTGTTAAATATCATCCCGAGGAGCTAGTTATAACTGTTAAGGCTGGAACTCCAATTAATGAAATTCAAGAGCTACTAAAAAGCAAAAATCAAGCGCTACCATTTTTTGTAGTTGAAGGAGTCAAAAGTGTTGGTTCTGCATATGTACAAGGGGGCGCTAATTTTTCTGATTATGTGCTTGGGGTCCAAGTCATAACCGGAGATGGCGATATATTAAACTTTGGTGGCCAGGTGATGAAAAATGTTGCTGGTTACGATGTATCTAGATTGCTGGTTGGGTCTATGGGCAAGGTTGCATTAATTACTCAAGTCACTTTTAAAGTGTTGCCAATAAATTATGCAGACAAAATGAGACTTTCTAAAAAGCCAAAATTAGCGATATCACAACTCCATAAAGACATCGAAAATAAGTTAAAAGAGGTTTTTGACCCTAGAGGAATTTTCATTTAGCAAAAAATTAAGCAAATGCAAACAATAATATCAAACGAATTAGTCAAAACCCATGCCGGCAAAAGAGCCGAAAAAATACTAAAAACATGTGTACATTGTGGTTTTTGTTTGGCAACCTGTCCAACATATCAGTTATTGGGTAACGAGCTTGATTCGCCAAGAGGGAGGATATATTTAATTAAATCTGCATTTGAAGGTAACGACTTTTCTGATTCTAGTCTGCGGCACTTAGACAGATGCTTAACTTGTCGTTCTTGTGAAACAACCTGTCCATCTGGAGTGGAGTATGGCCATCTACTAGATATTGGTAGAGAGCTTATTGAGCCAAAGAGACCTCTATGGCAAAAATTATATCGATTCGCTATTCGTAAATTTTTAACTACGCCTTTGTTGTTCAATTTAGTAGGGATTATATTAAGGCACTCAAGAGCCAAGGGTAAGCTAACTAAAACAAAGAAAGTGCATGGGACGGTGCTACTTCTTGGAGGATGTGTACAACCAGCACTAGCTCCAAATATAAACCACAGTATAAAAAATATCCTATCAAAGCTTGGTTATGACGCTATAGAAACCCCACAGAAAGAGTGTTGCGGGGCGGTTGACCACCACTTAAGCGCAACAAATGATGCATTAATTAAAGTCAAATATAATATTGATAAATGGCTTAAGGCTGAGGCAGAGGTTATAATTTCAAGTGCAAGTGGTTGTGGAGTTATGGTTAAGGATTACCCTTCAATGTTTGATGAGTCTGATCCATACCACCAGAAGGCTCAAGCTGTTGCTAATAAAACTATGGACATTGCTCAGTTCCTGGCAGACAAAGATTTATCTAGATTAAAACTAGAAAAAAAGACTATATCTTATCACGAGCCATGTACATTGCAGCATGGCCAGGGTCTAAAGGGGCTAGTTGAGTCTATATTAAGTGGGCTTGGATATAAGTTTGAAGACGTAGTTGATTCTCACCTTTGTTGTGGTTCTGCTGGAACTTATTCTATCTTTCAACCTAAACTATCAAAGCAATTAAAAACCAATAAATTAACAAACTTGCAAAAATCATCACCAGAGATTATTGTAACTAGCAATATTGGCTGCCTAATGCACCTCCAAGGCGGCACTAAGATACCAGTAAAACATTGGGTTGAGCTGTTAGATGCTAGCTATGAGAAGAAGAAAGCTTAAACCAAAAACCTATGAGTTAGAGGTAGAGTCTCTATCACACGAGGGTAGGGGTATTGCGCATTTAGATGACAAGGTAATTTTTGTTAGTGGAGCTCTGCCAGGAGAAAAGATTACCGCAGAAAGAACATTTTCACGGGCCAAGTTTGAAGAGGCAGAAGTAATAGAGGTTTTAGAAGCAGCACCCAATAGAATTGACCCAAAATGCAAAGTGTTTGGGATTTGTGGGGGCTGTTCATTCCAACACCTTTCAAGCAATGACCAAATAAAAGCAAAACTTGATTGGCTCAGTTCCTCTTTCATGCAGCAAAGCAGCACCAAACCAAAGGCATGGTTAGATTCAGTTCAAGATGTTAGTTGGGGTTACCGCAGAAAAGCAAGACTTGGGGTTAGGTATGTAGCAAAAAAAGAAAAGGTATTGGTAGGGTTCAGAGAAAAGAAATCTTCTTTTATAACTGACATGAGTCGTTGCGAGGTATTACATCCATCTATAGGCAACCATTTGGATGATTTGGCTAGATGTATTGAGAAGTTAAGCATCCGTTCTTATGTTCCACAAATAGAGGTAGCAATTGCAGAACAAGGTGCAGTTCTAATTTTGCGTCATTTAAAACCTTTAACAGTTAATGACAGGCAGATTCTAGCTGATTGTGCTAGTGAATTAAATATTACATGGTATACACAGAGTGAAGGAGCTAATACTGTAAAGCCACTAGATATGGCGGCCACTCTTACATATAAACTTCCTAAATACAATATAGAAATGGAATTTATAGCTACAGACTTTACTCAGGTAAATTTTAATATTAATCAAAAGATGATTAATTTAGCAATAGAAATGCTTGAACTAGACGAAAAAGATGTTGTTATAGATTTGTTTTGTGGTCTTGGCAACTTTACCTTGCCCATCGCAAAATATGCAAAGCATGTAGTTGGTGTTGAAGGAGATTTAGATCTAATTGAGAGGGCAAAATATAACGCAGAAAAGAATGATATTGGCAATGCAGATTTTTATAAGGCCAATTTATTTGATGAAGTTGAAGGCTATAGCTGGTTTAGAGGAAAAAAATACAATAAGGCTCTTATTGATCCAGCAAGAACTGGTGCAATCGAGATAGTAGAGTTATTGCCTAAACTTGGAGTAGAAAGAATTGTTTATGTTTCATGTAACCCAGCGACCCTAGCTAGGGATGCTGAGTGTTTAATTAAGATTGGGTATAAGCTTGAAAAAGCCGGCGTTATGGACATGTTTCCACAAACCTCACATGTCGAGTCGATAGCATTATTTTCAATTTAATATGTGCAAAATTATTTACCCTTTAGAAAGAAGAAAGCATAATGCCCATACCCAAAATATTATAAGTCTCAACAATTAAAGGTATATATAATATTGCTATGAGTAAATTAAAACATTTAATGCCAAAAGCCGCTATGGAGCGTATCAATAATAATCCAGACTTATTCTTAGTTGATGTTCGTTGTGAGGCAGAGAACAAATTTGTTGGCAGGCCTTTGGACTGCATTCTAGTTCCATGGCTAGATGATCCCGATTGGGAGCCAGACCCAGAAAAATTTGTTGCTGCAGTTAAGCGTTCTATTGGTGAAAGGGATGATTTATTGAATGTTGAACTTATCCTGATTTGTCGTAGCGGTTACCGTTCAACCTTTGCTGGAAAATGTCTTATAGAGTTTGGATTCTCTAATGTTGCACATGTGGCATCTGGGTTTGAAGGAGATCTGGATGAAAACGATCAGCGCGGACTGCTTAATGGTTGGCGTCACGACGGTATGCCCTGGGTTCAGTGCTAATAAACAGCCAAACATGGGAAAAGCAAAAGATAATGAATTTGAAATTAGGCTGCTGAATGCTGTTCGCAGTACCCTGATTTCAGTAGCAAAAGACACTATGACTAAGCCGGGCTTGCGTCACCCTCTAAGCAATAAAACTCAACAAATGATTGCCGACTGTTTGGATATTGTAACTAGCAGACAAATATCTATTGAAAAATCAACAGGTAGGCATACAAAGATGAAACCAATCTATAGCGACGAACAGTCTGTACAAAGCTTTAGTATTGATGATTTAAAAAAGACGCTAAACTAAACAAACTCTAAATTTGCATATGAGCTAATAAGCCACTTTGTGCCGGCTTTTTTGAACTTGATTTGGACTCTAGTTGAGTCACCCTTACCTTCAAAGTTAAGTACAGTCCCGTAGCCAAATTTAGCATGCTTTACATTTGCGCCAACTGATAATTGGCTATCTGATTCTGGAAAAATATTTTGGTTTTTGGAGTTATTGCTTTTGTAGTCGTTCTCAGAAAGACCAAACTTTTGCTTAATTGAGTTTTTATAATGTTGCGGAATTTCATCTATAAATCTAGAAGGGTATGCATAGATAGATTGACCATGTAAAAACCTTTTTATTGCATATGAAAGGGTAAGTTTTTTCATTGCTCTTGTCATTCCTACATAGCAAAGCCTCCTCTCTTCGTCAATAAGGCGTGGCTCATCTTTACTTTGTCTTGAGGGGAATAAATCCTCCTCCATGCCAGCTAAAAATACATAAGGAAACTCTAGACCTTTCGCTGAATGAATAGTCATGAGTTGTACGCACTTGTTAGTATTTGTGTTATCATCTCCACCAGAAGAGTCAAGAGTTGCTTGAGAAATAAAGCCTAAAGTCTCGCTAAGGTCGCTCTCCTCATCATGAATATATCGCTTAGCTGTAGCAATTAACTCTTCAAGGTTTTCTTTTTTGCTGCCAGCCTTGTCGGTTTTGTCATTTGAAAAATGATAAATTAGCCCTGAATCCTTTATAAGGAGGGCAACCTTTTCACTAAGATTAAGGTTTTGTGATGCATCCCTCATATTCTCAATTAGTTTTACAAAGCCATCCAAGGAGTTTGCTGCCCTTGTAGGCAAGGACGAAATTATAGATACAGATGATTGGAATAAATTTGTGCCATTATTGGCAGCAAATTCTCTTATTTTTTCTATAGTAGCATTACCTATTCCTCTTGTAGGAAAGTTGACTATTCTTTCAAAAGCGACATTATCAGAACTATTTTCTATCAACCTTAAATAGCACATTGCATCCTTTATCTCGGCGCGCTCAAAAAATCTGAGACCGCCATAAATAATGTACGGAATATTGTACTTTATAAGTCTCTCTTCAAAGGCTCTAGACTGAGCATTTGACCTATAAAGAATGGCACAATTCCTAGCCATAATATTGTCATTTAATAGAGTTTGAATTGAGCTAACAACATAGTCTGACTCGTCTATTTCTGTTCTGGCTTCATAAACATCAATCTTTTCCCCGTCACCAGAGTCTGTCCATAAGGACTTTCCAAGGCGAGACTTATTGTTAGTTATGAGAGCGTTCGAAGCAGACAGTATGTTTCCAGTGGATCGATAGTTTTGTTCAAGACGTATAGTTTGAATTGGTGTAAAGTCCTTCTCAAGTTTATGAATATTATCAATCTTAGCTCCACGCCAACCGTAGATTGATTGATCATCATCGCCAACACAAAAAACCCTGTTTTGTTTTGAAGATAACAGTTTTATCCATTTATATTGAATAGTATTTGTATCTTGAAACTCATCCACCAATATATGCTGAAATCTTTCTTGATAATGAGAAAGTAAGTCACTGTTAAGTTTTAGTAAATCATAACTGCGCAATAATAGCTCAGCAAAATCAATCAAATCATTTGATGCACAGTGACCCTCATACAGTTCAAAAACCTTTACACTTTGTTTAACAAAATAGTTATAACCAGCGTCTATATCTTTGGGACGAACACCTTCATCTTTTTGTTGATTTATAAACCACTGTATTTTTTTTACAGGGTATTTTGTCTCATCTATTTGGTTCTCCTTCATTAACCTCTTTATTATTCTGAATTGGTCTTGTGCGTCTAATATTTGAAATTGGCTACTCAGGTTTGCTTCTATATGATGAGTGCGAAGCATCCTATGAGATATTCCATGAAATGTACCAACCCACATACTTCTAATAGGCCTTCTAAGTAGCAAGCTTAACCTTTCTCTCATTTCTAGAGCGGCCTTATTAGTAAAAGTTACCGCTAAAATTGAGTCAGTATTAACACTATTTTGGGTTACAAGGTAAGCTATCCTATGGGTAAGAACTCTAGTTTTGCCACTCCCTGCACCAGCCAGTATTAGTGCATTCTTATTGTTATCTAATATTACTGATTGACTTTGTTTGTCATTAAGGTCGCCTAATATTTCAGATAAATTCATGTTTTTTCTTGCCTGTTGGTATTAAATGGTTATAATATTAACTTTCTCTTATATCGAATTTTTATCTCTCGATACGAGACAACAAAATTATAAACACAAATCAAGGAGTGCATCTGTGACTTACTATGAAGGCGTAAAAAAAATGGAAGAAATGGGAGTTAATGATAACTATATCCAAGGATGGGTTGCCGGTTTTTTGAATAATCCTCAGATTGAAGAGCAAAGAATTACTGATGAGTGGGAGTCTGGCTTTGAAGATGGTAAAGATCATAGCGATGAAAACTTTGCAAAATTCTGTTAATTCCTATACATAAATACTATTTTTTAAAGCCCCTTTTTCGGGGCTTTTTTAATTAAATATTTTCATGCATAATAAGTGGCAACATAGCTCCAGAGATAGTCTTAGAGGCGCAAGTGAATGTAATGTCTTTTTCAAAACAAATAAATTTACTGATAACGGGTTTAAAATTAAAATACCCTTAGAGTTTGCAAGACTAGTAAATAAAGTTGACCCTAATGACCCACTATTAATTCAAGTAATAAGCCATAAAGCTATAGCACAAAGTGGTTTCAAGAGCTCACCACTTGAAGACGAAAATTTTTCACCAGTCGATGGTCTAATTCACAAATATAATAATAGAGTATTGCTTATAGCATCTAGATCTTGCGCAATTCATTGCCAGTACTGTTTTAGGCAAAATTTTGATTATGCAGGGCATGACGCAATATCTAATTGGGGCTCAATTAGTGACTATATAGATGATAATAAACAAATTAACGAGGTAATTCTTAGTGGCGGTGATCCACTAAGTTTGGGAGATAATAAAATTAAATGGCTTATAAATGAGATTGAAAATATAGCCCATATAAAAACAATAAGAATACATACTCGGACTGCGGTTGTAGTCCCAAGTA
>Ga0208524_1000608_pt1 | contig 18393 bp, 15 predicted proteins | sample ETNtaG_28_FD_185779 | JGI IMG/M metagenome (GOLD analysis project Ga0208524, IMG submission 185779) | Marine microbial and viral communities from oxygen minimum zone, Eastern Pacific Ocean - ETNP201406SV61 (SPAdes) (version 2) | ecosystem: Environmental > Aquatic > Marine > Oceanic ... | reverse complement strand
GTGTGGGGTCCCGGTGATATCGCCGTCGCACACCGCCCCGACGAGTACGTCGAAGTTACCGACCTGGCAGTCTGTCTAAAGGTGCTGGAACAACTCGGAGAACTCCTGGCTCAGAGTTGATCTCCCGGTTCACAATCATCAAGTGCAATGCGAAACGCACAACGAAAATAATGGAATTGTGCGTATTGCCTATCGAATCAATGTCGCATGTTCAACTAGGTTGCACTCGGAATCTGGTCGGAGGAGGCAGCGTATGACACGAATTCTGTGGATCAACCCGGTGGGAATTAGCGCATACGACGCACCGATCGGTGGTGCCCTCCGTGAGGAAGGGGCAGCAGACACGCTGATCGATGTCTGCTCACTACCGGGACCCGGTCCGCAGCACCTTGAGTGGAATGCCTTGGAAGCAGTAGTCGCTGGACCGACGATGGGTGTGATCAGGTGGGCGGCCGAGCAGCAGAACTACGACGGTGCGGTAATCGGATGCTTCTACGACCCGTTCCTCAGGGGAGCTCGTGAGGCTTCGGGGAATATGGTCGTCACCGCACCGGCCGAGGCGTGCATGCACATCGCCAACACCATCGGCGAGCGGGTGTCGATTCTTGTCGGGCGTCGCAAGTGGATTCCTGAAATGCATGAGAACGTCGTCAAGTACGGCTTTGGTGAGCGGCTGGCATCGTTCCGGGTGCTTGAGATGAGCGTCGACGAGTTCCAGGTGGATCCTGCATGCACCGAGGACCGCATCATGGAAGAAGCTCAACGGGCAGTCGACGAAGACGGTGCTGACTGCGTAGTTCTGGGCTGCACGATCGAGTTCGGCTTCTACCGAAAGGTCCAGCAGGAGATCGGAGTCCCCGTCGTTGATGCAATCACGGCGCCGCTTCGCTACGTCGAGTTTCTGGCATCGATCAGAGATGACCACGGATGGGGCACCAGTCGGGCTGTGGGATATGACGCGGTTCCGGAGCGTGAACTGGATTGGATTCCCATCGTCGAACCCATCCTGGATCTGGACCCCCGCGGCTGACACCACGAGCAGGGAGTGGCTGTAATGCGATCGACCATGAATACGAGCAGGGATACGAGATGGACCAACTGAACCTTGATGACATCGAGGCACTTGCGCTTGGAGCTACCCTCCTCGGCACTGGCGGCGGAGGTGACCCTTACATAGCCAAGTTGATGATGCGACAGGCGATCGAGGAGTTCGGCCCGGTCGAGGTCGTCGAAGCTGTCGACCTTCCGCCCAATTCCCTGATCCTGTCGACGGCAGTCATCGGTGCGCCGACTGTGATTCTGGAAAAGATCCCCGCGGGTACCGAGTTCGTCGCAGGCATCAGGTCGCTTGCCGCGTACCTGGGTAAGGAGCCCGCCGCCGTGATGGCAATTGAGGTGGGTGGAGCCAACACCCTCCTACCCATTGCCACTGCTGCAGAGATGGGGCTACCGATAGTCAACGCAGACGGCATGAGGCGTGCATATCCCCAGATTGAGATGACCGTCTTCACTCTTGGCGGGCTTTCGGCCGGACCACTGTCGGTCGCTGACGAAAAGGGCAACCGGTGCGTATTCGAGACGACGACAAATCAGATAGCGGAGACGCTTGCCCGGACTGCCGTGATCCAGTTGGGCCTTGCCAACGCGATCAGCTGCTATCCAATGACAGCAGGGCAGCTGGTCGAGCACGGAATCCAGGGCTCGATTACCTACTGCACGAGGCTTGGGCACCTACTCGAGGACGTGAAGGCCGGCAGGGAAGGTGCATGGCAGACCTTCCTCGACGAATCTGGATCCGTTGAGTTCTTCACCGGAAAGGTCATAGACCTTGACCGGCGTACCACTGAAGGCTTCGCACGGTCAACGGTGATCCTGGAACACCTTGATGATGGAAATAGGACGATGCGCATTGAGGTCCAGAACGAGAACCTCATTGCGTTTGAGGACGGTGAGGCGGTAATTACCACGCCCAACCTGATCTGCATGCTCGACTCAGAGACCTACGACCCGATCACCACAGAGTCGATTGCCTACGGCAACCGCTTGATCGTGATCGGGATGCCCTGTGCCCCGGAGTGGCACGTTGAGGGCATGTTGGACCTGGTGGGTCCTCGCGCGTTTGGATACGACCTCGACTTCGTGGAGTTGCCAGGATGAACAAAGCTAGAGATCTTCGTGTCGGCGTGGACGTCGGCGGAACCAATACCGACGCGGTGCTCGTTGACAGCGCCGGAGCAGTTCTCACTTCAGTGAAGGTGGCGACGACACCCGACCCTATTGACGGGATCAGGGCGGCACTAGATGCAGTGCTCAAGGGTGCCGACACGGCTCGGATCTCCAAGGCGATGCTTGGAACCACCCACCCGGCAAACGCCATCATTCAGCGGACCGGTCTGGATTCCGTCGGTATTCTCCGTCTTGCAGCACCGTCCTCACTGGGTGTCAGGCCGGGAGCGGCCTGGCCAGAGGACATCCACACGGTTGTGCTACGTAGTGCGGCGATCATCGAGGGTGGCCACGAGTACAACGGGCAACCGATCGCCCCTCTTGATGAGGAGGCGGCGAGGCGCTTTGCCGGGGACGTACAGGCAAACGGTTGCGGGGCGGTGGCCGTATCGGCTGCATTCAGTCCGGCAGTGACCGATCACGAACTGCGGGCAGGCGAGATTCTGGCAGAGGAACTGGGTTTCGACTTTCCAGTGTCGCTGAGTCACCAGGTCGGTTCCCTCAACCTCCTCGAACGCGAGAATGCCACGATCCTGAACGCTGCACTGTTGAGCGTCGCGAAGAGCGTGACCGCCGGCTTCCAGGCTGCCCTCGCCGAGCGAAACCTACAGGTCGATGCCTACATAACGCAGAATGACGGCACGTTGATGACCGTTGAGGAAGCCGCACGCTTCCCTGTGTTGACGCTGGGTTCCGGGCCGACCAACTCCATGCGCGGAGCCTGTGCCCTCGCTCAGGTGTCTGATGCCCTTGTGGTCGACGTGGGAGGCACCTCAACTGATGTGGGTATTCTCGTGGAAGGCTTTCCACGGGAATCCTCGGCCGCTGTTGAGGTCGGAGGTGTACGGACCAACTTCAGGATGCCCGACCTGATCTCCATGGGACTCGGTGGTGGAACCATCGTGCGTGGCACTGGTCGGGATGTCGCCGTCGGTCCGGATTCTGTTGGATACGCGGTGGTAACTGAGGCCCTCTGCGTGGGCGGTGGGACGCTAACGCTGTCAGACATTTCGCTTGCCGGTGGGCGTCTTGACGGATTCGGCGACTCCAGCTTGGTAGCCGAGGTTGATTCGGCCACGGTCACCGCCGCGCTTGAATGGGTCGATAGCCAACTCACGGTGATGGTAGACCGGATCAAGTCGGCGAGAGCTGACATGCCCCTCCTGGCGGTGGGTGGTGGTGCCCACCTCATTCCCGATGACTTTCCAGGTGTGTCGGAGATCCACCGGCCCGAGAACTACCAGGTTGCCAACGCATACGGGGCCGCGATTGCCGAGGCGTCAGGCGCCGTCGACAAGGTCTACAGCTACGACGCCTCGAGTCGGGAGGAGTGTCTTGACGAAGCACGTGAACTGGCCTCCAACGTGGCCATTCGCTCGGGAGCCGACCCGGAACAGGTGCGCATCACCAACGTCACCGAGATCCCGATGACCTATGTGCCCGGTGGAGGCTGTCGCGTGATGGTGAAGGCGGCAGGCCCACTGGCCTGATCTCAGGCCATAGGGTCAGGTATATGAGTCAGGTGACCGCTGCAGCCCCCCAGGTAGCGGACTCACACAATGACCTCTTGATGGCATGTCTCCATCGACGGGAACGCGGCGTGGCCGATCCGTTTGGCGACGACTGGCTGCCCGGGCTTCGTGAAGGCGGAGTCATCTTCCAGGTTCTACCGATCTTCACCGAGGAGCAGTTTGTCGGAGAAGGAGCTCTCAGGCGGACCCTCGAACTGATTGGCATGGCGAGGGAGATTGCCAACCTTCATACGGCTGACGTGGGAATAGTTGAGGAGGCGGGCGATGTCGACGAGATCATCGACGGTGGACGCATCGCCCTGCTCGTAGCTCTAGAGGGAGCGGAGCCAATCGGATCCTCTCCGTCCATGTTTGACACCATGTGGCGCCTTGGAGTGCGCATGGCCTCACTCACATGGAATCGCCGCACCATGATGGCCGATGGTGTCGGCGAGAGCGACACGGAGGGTGGGCTCACGTCGTTGGGTATCGAGTCGATCCACGACATGGAACGGCTCGGAATGATCCTCGACGTGAGCCATCTGTCAGCAGCCGGACTGGCACATGTCGACCAGGTTGCCACCAGGCCCTATGTAGCCACCCACTCATCGTGTCGACTGCTGTGTGACCATCCCAGGAACCTCACCGATGAGCAGATAGCGATGACCTCCCGGTCAGGAGGATTCGTCGGAATTAACGCTTTCGGCCCGTTCATTGACGCTGTCGAGCCGACCATCGAACGGTATGTGGACCATGTCGAACACGCGGTTGGCCTGGCTGGACCGGCGAGTGTCTGTATTGGGGCGGACTTCATCGAGGACCTGGTGAGGTTCGTTGATCCCATCCTTGGAAAGGCCCTGGTCAGGCCAGAGGACTTGGTTCCGATCCTCGGGCTGTCAAGGCCGTCGCACTACCCGAACCTGACCGCTGCAATGGTCGAGCGCCTCGGTCTGGAACAGGCTGAAAGGGTCGCCAGCAGGAACATGCTGGACTTCTTCCGCCGGGCGCTCCCAAGTGGCTCTCAGTGCATGTGAACAGGTCGCCGGGATTCGGATAGTCCTGTCCGCCGGTGAGGACTAGGTTCGTTCGGTGGTCGTAACGCGACGCGCAACCGTGCGCCACCTACTCACCTCGCCACATCTGCGGGCAGGCTCACTGCTGGGTGGCGAAGCCGGCCTTGATGCCCCGATCGGAGACGTGATCGTCCGCGCTCGTGTCGAGCCGGAACTCCCACCGATCGAGGGTTCTGTGGTTGTTCTTGATGTTGAGGGACTGGGTGATCACCTGTACCAGGTGGATCAGGCAATTCGTGTAATCAGTGACTCGGGCGCTGTCGCCCTGTTGATCGTGAACCAGGCGAGAGATGTGGGTCCGAGCGTAAGACGCCTCGCAAATCGCTTCGAGGTCCCGGTCTTTGAGATCGACTCCGGTGATGTCATGGCACTGGCACAGAGCCTGCGGTCGGAGCTTCTCTTTCCTGACATCGAGCACGCCGCGGCAGTCGATCATGCCCTTGACTCGTTTGACAGGCGCCTTGTGCTCACGCCTGACGGTGTGGTCGATGTCATCTCCGATCTCATGAACATGGACTGTTGCCTCGTGGCTGCAGATCGGGTCGTCATTGCCGGCCCGAGGATCGAGGTTGGTGGACGAAGGCTTGCCGACTCGAACCGTCACTATGTTGACCACAGCCTCGAGAGCGCCCTCCACAGTGTGCCGATAGCCATTGTCCCCGGCGAGGAGCCCGCCTACTGGCTGATTGCGGAGTCTGAGAGTTCCGACAGCGCACAGCGAACCCTGGTGTCGCTCATGCGCCTGGGTGCCTGGTACCTGGCGACAATCCTTGCATCTGCCAGGGTCAACGCCGAGAGGGATGCGCGCCGTCGAATTGCCTTGTTGAATGAGATTCTTGATACGACCGAGGTGTCAGAAGCTGGAATAGCCAACCAGGTCACAGCCCTCGGATGGACAACATCGGGGTGGAACACGGGTCTCAATATCCAACTCCGCGGCTCGGTCGACCCAAGTCGTGTGCTCAACCTTCACGCAGAGATGCGACAGCGGCTGGGAGATGTTGGAATCGACGGACCACTGATTGAGCGAACAGATGGATGGAGTGGTTGGATCTCAGGCCCCCAGGAACCACCGGTAGAGAGCTACTCGACAATCGTGAGAGGCATCGCCAGCGCGCTCGCAGGGTTTGTGGGAAGCCACAGCGACCTCACGGCCCACGGTGGAGTTGGCCGCCCTCACATGGAACTGGTCGGCCTACACCGTTCTCTGAGCGAAGCTCGTGAAGCGTCGATGATTTCTCATGCGCGTGGCCGTGAGGCAAGTGGCGCTGCCCATATCGACCAGATTGGTGTCCAACGGATTCTGATGGGTTGGTTTGCCTCTGAGGACTTTGCCAGCTTCGCGCACACGGTCCTCGAGCCGTTGATTGCCGTAGATCCCGACGGTCAGATGCTCAGGACCCTGGAGGTCTACCTGGATGCCAACTGCTCGGCCACGGCGGCTGCGGTCAAGTTGGATGTTCACAGGAACACGGTTGCCAACAGGGTCGAACGTGTGTGCCTGGTTCTCGGAGTGCGCCTGGAGGATCCCGAAACAAGGCTGTCACTTCAGTTGGCATGCCGGATGCTGCATCTGGACAGGTAGAACAGACTCTGCCTGTGCACAATGCCCTTCTCCTAATGGTTGCTTGTGCGTATAGGCCATATCAGGGATCTTGGCGTATCGGTACCATCTAATTGCTGAAGGGTCGCGCGCAGCCGTCGGGAAAATGGTCCGTTGGCCGTGTGGTGGCCTTTCGGGAGGTTCTGGCGACCAGTCGCGAGGACCGGCATCAATCGAACCAAACCTGGGAGGGGCATCAGATGACCCGAGAGAACGACATCCGAAGCACGAAGGGATGGCGGGTTGCCCTACTGGCCCTTGTCACGGCCATGACACTGGTTGCCTCGGCCTGTGGGAGTGACGACGAAGCCGCGCCGGCAACAACAGCTGTTGCCGCCACGACTGTCGCGCCCGCGACGACTGCGGCTGCCGCGCCCGCGACGACTGCGGCTGCCGCGCCCGCGACGACTGCGGCTGCCGCGCCCGCAACCACGGCGGCAGCACCGGAGTCGTTCAACGTGGCCTACCTTTCTGCGAGTTCGGCCAACACCTGGTTGGCGGCATCTCGCGAACAGATGGAGATGGTTGCGGCCGGGGCAAACGTCACCATGACGGAGTTCGACGCGCAGTTCGACCCGGGACTCCAGACAACCCAGATGCAGGATGTGGTTGCGAGTGGGCAGTACGACGGCATCATCGTTACTGCGATCATCGGCCCAGGTCTGGCGCCAGACATTGAGGCTGTGCTGGATGCTGGGCTTGAGGTTGTCGTGTTGAACCAGGTTGTGGGTACCGACCTGACGACGGCTGATCCACAGGTTGACGGTGTGGCCGCTTCGGTCATGATGCCTCCGCAGCGGAGTGGTGAGCGCCTGGGTGCACTTGCCGTTCAGGCCTGTGAGGGCAATGACTCCTGTGGGGTCGTGTTCATCTACGGAATCAAGGGCATCCCCCTTGACGATGCTCTGAGGTCCGGATTCGACTCGGTCATTGCAGACCATGCCAACATCTCGGTCGTGGCTGAGGGCGAAGGCCAGTACCTGGGCCCAGAGGGCGGGATGAACGCCATCCAGGACATCATGCAGGCGACTCCCGACTTTGACGTCGTGGTGGGTGCAGACCAGTCCATCGAGGGAATCGAGATCGTGCTCAGGGAAGAGGGCATGTTGGGCTCGGTGAAGTTGATCGGTCTGGGAGGCTCGGCAGCTGCGATACAGGGAATCTCGAACGGAAGTTGGTTCGGTGGTATCTATGGCGCCCCTGGTGACGAGGGTCGCTACGCCATGGAGGCAATGGTCGCGGCGCTCAGGGACGGCACCGTGACCGGTGGCATTGACCCGGCTGAGGCCCTGCCCGACGGGGGCCTTGTCACCGCCGCCAACGTGAGCCAATTCGAGGCTCAGTGGGGCGTGGCACCTGCACCGCCGCCTCCGACACCGGAGTCGTTCAACGTGGCCTACCTTTCTGCGAGTTCGGCCAACACCTGGTTGGCGGCATCTCGCGAACAGATGGAGATGGTTGCGGCCGGGGCAAACGTCACCATGACGGAGTTCGACGCGCAGTTCGACCCGGGACTCCAGACAACCCAGATGCAGGATGTGGTTGCGAGTGGGCAGTACGACGGCATCATCGTTACTGCGATCATCGGCCCAGGTCTGGCGCCAGACATTGAGGCTGTGCTGGATGCTGGGCTTGAGGTTGTCGTGTTGAACCAGGTTGTGGGTACCGACCTGACGACGGCTGATCCACAGGTTGACGGTGTGGCCGCTTCGGTCATGATGCCTCCGCAGCGGAGTGGTGAGCGCCTGGGTGCACTTGCCGTTCAGGCCTGTGAGGGCAATGACTCCTGTGGGGTCGTGTTCATCTACGGAATCAAGGGCATCCCCCTTGACGATGCTCTGAGGTCCGGATTCGACTCGGTCATTGCAGACCATGCCAACATCTCGGTCGTGGCTGAGGGCGAAGGCCAGTACCTGGGCCCAGAGGGCGGGATGAACGCCATCCAGGACATCATGCAGGCGACTCCCGACTTTGACGTCGTGACGGGTTCAGACCAGTCCATCCAGGGAATCGAGATCGTGCTTGAGGAAGAGGGCATGTTGGGCTCGGTGAAGTTGATCGGTCTGGGAGGCTCGGCAGCTGCCATTGATGGCATTTCCAGCGGCACATGGTTCGGTGGCGTCTTTGGCGCCCCTGGTGACGAGGGTCGCTACGCCATGGAGGCAATGGTCGCGGCGCTCAGGGACGGCACCGTGACCGGTGGCATTGACCCGGCTGAGGCCCTGCCCGACGGGGGCCTTGTCACCGCTGCCAACGTGAGCCAATTCGAGGCTCAGTGGGAAGGCTGATCTAGTTGCCGACGATCGCCCTCGATGACCACGTACTGCTTGAAGGAGTTACAAAGCAGTTCGGGTCAACGAGGGCGGTCGATTCGGTAGACCTCGCCGTCAAGCGCGGGGAGGTACATGCCCTCATAGGAGAGAACGGTGCAGGCAAGTCGACGCTGGGCAAGGTCATCGCCGGTGTCCACGAGCCTGATGCGGGGTCGCTCCACATCTCCGGGGAACAGGTTCGCCTCCGCTCACCACGCCAAGCGCTGGAGAGGAGGGTCACCATGGTCGCCCAGGAACTCTCCCTGGTTCCCGCCCTCAGCGTCATAGAGAACGTGTTTCTGGGCATTGAGTCGTCAAGGGGGCCAATGGTTGACAACGCCGACCTGCGGGAGCGGTTTAGGCAGTTGGTAGCAGGTTCCGGAATTGTCGTGGATGCCAACAGACGGGTCGACTCACTTTCGGTAGCTGATCAACAGAAGGTGGAGATCCTCAGGGCCCTGGCCCGCGACGCGGAACTTATCGTCATGGACGAGCCGACGGCCCGTCTGACGGCTGAGGAGGCGTCCACGCTTCTCAAGATCATGAGGGACCTGAGCGAGTCCGGCCGGACCGTCATCTTCGTGTCGCACTTCCTTGAGCAGGTCCTGGAGATCGCGGACCGAATCACAACCATGCGTGACGGTCGCATTGTTAGGACTTCAGAGGCCGAGAGCGAGACAGCGGGGTCTCTGGTGGAGGCAATGATCGGGCGCTCCCTCGAGGCCAACTTCCCTCCCAAGGTCGCTCCTTCGGCCAGTGCCGACACGGTCCTGGAGGTCTCCGGTATCAGCCGGTCGGGTGTGTTCCATGAGGTAAGCCTCAAGGTCAGAGCAGGTGAGGTGGTGGCCCTTGCGGGTCTGGTCGGGTCTGGCCGGACCGAGGTGGTGAGGGCCGTGTTCGGAGCTGACCCGATTGACACCGGCGAGGTTTCAATGGACGGCAGCCCGGTCGAACTGCGCACACCCCGATCGGCGATTGCCAGTGGGATGGGGATGATCCCCGAATCGCGAAGTGATCAGGGCCTGATGCTCAGGCGGCCGGTTCGTGAGAATGCCTCTCTCCCTAGGCTGGGCCTGTTCACAAGGCTCGGGTTTGTGAACAGACGATCTGAGGACCACAAGGTCGAGTCGGCCACTGGAGAGGTGGACCTGAGGGCGGCCTCGCTGGAGATGCTCGTGGAGAGCCTCTCCGGGGGCAATCAGCAGAAGGCCCTCTTCTCCAGATGGATGATCGACCGGCCCAGGCTTCTGATCGCAGATGAGCCGACCAGGGGCGTTGACGTCGGAGCCAAGAGAGCGATATACGAACTGTTGGCTGGCCTGGCCGCAGACGGGATGGCGGTACTGCTCGTCTCCTCGGAGATAGAGGAGGTACTCGGGTTGGCCCACCGGATTCTCGTAATGCGCGGTGGTCGGCTCGTTGGCGAGTTGGATGGAACGGATGCGACAGAGGCAGATGTGCTGGAAGTTGCCTTCGGCGCCGAAATCAAGGAGTCGGCTGGTGTCTGAGGTGGAGGCAGTCCCTGCGCCAGGTAAAGGTGGTGCTGTTGCGCGGTTGAGTGGGCGACTCAAGGGGTATGGGATCGTCTGGGTCACCATCGCCCTGTTCATCCTGCTGACCATCACCACTGACCCATTCCTGACTGAGGCCAACCTCCGGAATATCCTGGACCAGCAGGCCACGCTTCTGATCGCCGCATCGCTGGCCACGGTCGCGATGATCGCCGGTGGTTTCGACATCTCGGTTTCAGCCGTGTACGTGGCTGTGCCGCTCCTGGCCCTCCAGGTGGAAAACGCGACCGAATCTGTGCTCCTTGCGGTTCTGGTAGGTGTCCTGGCGGGTCTGCTGATCGGTGTCGGCAACGGTCTTGTGGTTGCAGTGCTGAAGGTGAACTCGTTCATTGGAACACTCGCTACGTCCTTCATGATCTTTGGTGCCGGCTACCTGATCAGCGACCGGAGCATCCTGCGGCCCGAGACCGACACCTTCAGGAAGATTGCACGTACGAGGTGGTTCTCGCTCACAACCGCAACCTGGATCGCCCTGGCGGTTGTGGTCGTCACCTGGCTTGTTCTGTCAAGGACGCGGTTCGGTCGCCATGTCTACGCCACCGGTGGCAACCCTGAGGCTGCGCGGCTTGCCGGGGTTCGTGTCACTGGGGTGACAATCGCCGTGTTCGCTTTCACCGGGGCCGCTGCTGGACTTGCTGGTGTTGTTTCGGCATCGCGATCTGTCAGTGCAATGCCGTCCGATGACTTCAGCTTCCTGTTCGGAGTCATCTCGGCCATCGTTGTAGGGGGGACGTCCATAGCCGGCGGTGAGGGTGGGGTATGGCGCACTGTCTTTGGAGCGTTCTTCATTGCGTTCATGATCAACGGCTTCAACCTGCATCAGGTTGATCCGATCTGGCAGAGGGTCATCCAGGGAGCGGTAATCCTGGCTGCCGTTGGCATTGATGCCTGGGCCCGGCGACGGCCAACAGGCTGAGTGACCTGTCTGGTCAAATTGCCACGGTGCCGGTATCCCCGGAGTAGACATACTCACGGAATAGTTATAGTCTCTCACCTCACCTGCACGGTGGCCTGTTACCGTGCGCCAGGGACCATCTTCAGGAGAAGCCAATGACCCGCATGACCCCCAGCGAGGCGTTCGTCGAGACACTTGTTGTCAACGGCGTTGACACCGCCTTTGGCATCATGGGCTCAGCATTCATGGATGCCATGGACATCTTCGCCCCCGGCGGCATCAGGCTCGTACCCGTGGTCCACGAACAGGGCGCCGCCCACATGGCTGACGGCTACGCCAGGGTCAGCGGTCGCCATGGTGTCGTGATCGGCCAGAACGGCCCCGGCATCTCCAACTGCGTCACCGCCATCGCAGCCGCCTTCTGGGCACACAGTCCCGTCGTGATCGTCACCCCCGAGACCGGAACCATGGGCATAGGCCTGGGTGGCTTCCAGGAGGCCAACCAACTCCCCATGTTCGAGGAGTTCACCAAGTACCAGGGCCACATCAACAACGAGAACCGTATGGCCGAGATCACGGCCCGCTGCTTCGACCGGGCAATCCTGGAAATGGGTCCAACCCAGTTGAACATCCCCCGCGACCGTTTCTACGGCGACATCGACGTAGAGATCGCCGATCCGATCCGCATCGAACGTGGCCCCGGCGGAGAGCAGAGCCTCGACGAGGCAGCCGACCTGCTTGCCACAGCTGAGTTCCCGGTCATGATCTCCGGGGGCGGCGTGGTCATGGGCGACGCCGTTGCCGAGGCCGTCGAGCTTGCAGAGCGGTTGGGCTGCCCGGTCGTCAACTCGTACCTGCACAACGACTCGTTCCCCGCCAGCCACCCGCAGTGGAGCGGCCCGCTCGGCTACCAGGGCTCCAAGGCCGCCATGAAGTTGATCGCCCGCGCCGACGTGGTGCTGGCCCTCGGAACCCGCCTGGGCCCCTTCGGTACCCTGCCACAGCACGACATGGACTACTGGCCAGCCAACGCCAAGATCATCCAGGTCGACGCCGACGCCAAGATGCTCGGCCTCGTCAAGAAGATCTCCGTGGGCATCTGCGGCGACGCCGGCGCTGCGGCCAGGGCGCTCACATCACGCCTGGCGGACCGTGCCCTCGCCTGTGATGCAACCGCCGACGAGCGGGCCGGCGCAATTGCCGGGGAGAAGGCCGCATGGGAGGCCGAACTCGACGAGTGGACCCACGAGATCGACGACTTCAGCATCGACATGATCAAGGAGTCCATCGACGAGGAGGGCAACTGGCTGCACCCCCGCCAGGTGCTTCGCGAGTTGGAAAGGGCGATGCCCGAGCGTGTGATGGTGGCCACCGACATAGGCAACATCAACTCGGTCTCCAACAGCTACCTGCGTTTCGAGGAGCCGAGGTCGTTCTTTGCAGCCATGAGCTGGGGTAACTGTGGATACGCCCTACCGACCATCATTGGAGCCAAGGCGGCTGCACCCGACAGGCCGGCCATCTCCTATGCAGGCGACGGAGCCTGGGCCATGAGCATGGTCGAGGTCATGACCGCAGTCCGCCATGACATCCCTGTCACCGCCGTTGTGTTCCACAACCGCCAGTGGGGTGCCGAGAAGAAGAACCAGGTCGACTTCTACGGCCAGAGGTTCGTGGCCGGTGAGCTGGAAGGAGGCGAGAGCTATGCCGACATCGCCACCGCCATGGGAGCCGAAGCCATTCGCGTCGACCAGCTTGAAGAGGTCGGCCCTGCTCTGGCCGCCGCAATCGACGCACAGATGAACGATCGCAAGACGACTGTCATCGAGATCATGTGCACAAAGGAACTGGGCGACCCGTTCCGCAAGGACGCCCTGTCAACGCCGGTTCGCCACCTCGACAGGTACGCCGACTACGTCTGAGTATCCGGGTTGTCGGGTCAGCCCAGACGGGCGGTTACCCAGTCGTGGACCATTCCCGCCACGTCGTCCCTGGCATCGGTGGGGTCCTGCAGGTAGTGGTCGCCTGTCACCCATTCGAGCTGCTTGTCGGCGGCGGCCAGTCCGTCGAAGATCATCTGGGCATCTGAGGTGAACACGCCGGTGTCAGCGAGGCTCTGGATCACCAGCGAGGGAACGGTCACGTGCGCCAGGTTCGGGGCCCCGCGGCACTGGGAGTACTCGAGGCTCCACATGGAAAGCCAGGTCCTGATGGTGTTCGAGGAGCCGATGCCGAACGGGCTGTAGTTGGCGAACCTGGGATCACCCGCATAGCAGGTACCGACCTCACGCTCCGAAGGGTCGATGCTGCCGTCCAGGAACCGCAGGTCCGCCCATGTGCGCGACATCGAGAACAGACGGTCGTAGATGCTCAGCCCCTGCAGTCGCTCCAGTTCGGCAAGTGCCCACGCTGTGATCCGGTTGTTCCTTGCGACCTGGGCAGAGCGGTACCTCTCCACGAATTCCGGCGGGTAGGGAGGGCCGTTGACCGGGTCGTACATGTCAAGGGTCGGGTCGACCGAAGCCGGGTCGTTCTCGTCTGTGAGGGAGGGATCGAACCAGTTGGTCAGTACCTCGGGCCGGCCAGGGTGGGCATTCAGCGACACGTACAGGTCGGCCGGCGACAACCCCAGTGCCGCTTCGGGCACCGGTCGGTCCAGGAGCGGTTGCAGTACCCCGGCCACAGCCTGTGCCTGGTATGCGCCCATGAGCGATCCGCCGCCACAGTTGGCCATGAGCACCACGTTCTCGACGCCAGCCTCCTCGCGCAGCCACCTGACCCCCACGCCGATGTCGACGAGGGCGTTGTCGAGGGTGAAGAACTGCTCGACACCCCGGAACCGCGTGTTCCAGCCCAGGAAGCCGTAGCCGAGCGCAGCCAGGCGGGTCGCCAGGTAGTGCTCCGAGAAGTCCACGTTGTAGTGCGATGCGATGAACGCCGTCTTAGGTGAGGTTCCCGAAGCGTGGTGGTAGAGGCCCTGGGTGGGCATGAAGCCCGCACCGTTCTGTGTACCCGTGGGGGAGTCAAGTGAGACGAAGCGGCGCTCTACGGGTGGCATGTCACTAGGTCTGTCTCAGACGATCTTGACAGTGCTCTCCGGGATGGCGTCGAGCAGTTCGAGGGCCCGCTGGCGGTCAGGTTCGAAGCCCGGGGTGTCAACGCAGAACTCAAGGGAGATCCCGTTCGGGTCGGTCACGTAGGTTGAGCGGCACCACCCGTGCTCAAGGGTGTAGGTGCCGTGGCCGGCCTCGTGAAGGCTCTCCACGATTGCCGCGGTCTGGTCCGCGTTGCGCTTCAGGGCGATGTGGTTCACCCACAGGGGCATGCCGAGGCCGGTTGAGATGTCGGTCCGGTCCTTGTCCGCCTCCCCGACCCCGTGAAGGTCAAAGAATGCCATGCAGGATCCGTCGCCAGTGTCGTAGAAGGTATGGCGAAAGAAGCCTGCGCCGTAGGGGGTTACCTCGGTCTTCACCAGTTCCAGGCCGATCAGGTCCTCGTAGAAGCGGTGGTTCTCGTGGATGTCACGACATGCGTAGGCGACGTGGTGGAACCCGGCTGCCTGGCTGGTGTCGGAACTGTCTGTGCTCACGGGATTCTCCTCTTGGTGAAAACCCATCTCTGGCGGGAGCAGTCCACGTTAGTGCCCGGTCGAGCTATGGCACCTAGCTCGGTGTTGGCCTCTCCCTGTCGAGAATCACGAACGATCCGGTGGCCGAGGCCACTGTCCGGCCGGCGTTGGTTGCACGTGCCTCGGTCTGGACAATGCGTCGGCCGGGGTTGAGCACGGTGCCGCGGACCTCGACAACGCCCCCAAAGATCGGCTTCAGGTAGCGGATCTGGATATCCATGGTCACGAACATCTGGCCCTCTGCCAGGTGCCCCGCCGCCGCGGAACCCATGGCGGTGTCGAACATTGTGAACAGGGCACCTCCGTGCATGGTGCCGTTCTGGCTCAGGTGGACCGGGTCGATCGACACCCTGCAGGTGCCCTCGCCGTCCTGGTCGACGTTGAGGAACTCAGACAGGGGAGAGATGTCGCGGCGGATGGACGGATCGGGAGAATCCATCAGGCGTCCGCCAGTTCCGCCATCTGCCCGGAGTAGGTGGCCATGTCGAAGTAGTCGCGCCACAGGCGGATCCTGCCGTCCACCACCTCGAACACGCCTGCAATCGGCAACTCCAGCCAGCCATCGCCGATCTTGAAACGGTCCAGGCGTTCGTTGACGACCACGTTGCCCACCTCGAACTGGCGCAGGACTGGCCATTCCACCTCGGATGCCGGGGCCAGGAACATCTCAAGGGTCGCTGCCATGGCTTCAGGCCCGACTATCGGTTGCATCGGCATGTTCTCGTAGGAGACATCGTCGGACACGAGTGCGACTGCCGCCTCAACATCCTTGCGCTCGATGGCGGCGATGAACGCGTTCACGGTTTCTGTCGGGGTCATGGCCTGTATCCCCGTGAGACAGCCTCGAAGATCATCTCCCGTTGCAGTTCGTTTGCACCTTCGCCCCACTCGTTGATCTTGCAGTCCCGGTAGAAGCGCTGTGCGGGGCTCTCAAGCATGAACCCCTGCGCACCGTGCAGGTGCAGGCAGCGTTCGCTCACCCAGGTGGCTGTCTCGGAGGCGACCAACTTGGCAATGGAGGCATCGGTGTCGTAGTCCTCTCCAGTCTCCAACTTCTCGGCCGCCGAGTAGACGAGGTGTCTCACTGTGCGCAGCCGGGTCGTCATGTCGGCAATCGTGGCACGCACGACCTGCTTGGCCGCCAGCGGGCCACCGAACTGCTCCCGGGTGCCCACGTGGGCGATGGTTGTGTCGAGTGCCGCCCTACCCAGGCCCAGTGCCAGGGCGCCGGCAAAGACACGACCCTGGGAGAGCACCGCAAGGCACTGACGGAAACCCTTGTCCAGTTCTCCAACCAGTCGGTCTGCCGGAACTACGCAGTTCTCAAAGTGCAGTTCAGCGAGCTCTGATGGGCGCATGCCCAGCTTGTGCATCGAACTCCGGGTGAGACCCTCGGAGTTTCCGTCGACAGCCAGCACCGAGAGCCCGCCGAGCTTTCCCGGTTCGCCCGAGGTACGAACCACGACGAGGATCACATCGGCGAAGGTGGCGTTGGTGATGTACATCTTCGAGCCATTCAGCACGAAACTGTCGCCGTCTCTCCGCGCTGCGAGTCGCACCTGGGTGACATCTGCTCCCGAGTCGGGCTCTGCGTATGCCCATGCGCCCGTGGTTGTGCCTGCGAGCATGCCGGGCACGAAGCGCTCACCTAGTTCCCTGTCGGCGATGTTGGCAAGAGCACCGGCAGCCAGCGCCGTGTGCACGTAGAGGCCAAGTGCAGCTCCAGCCGATCCGTAGGCCAGTTCCTCAAAGAGGATGCACCGGTCGACTGGGCCACCACCGGAGCCTCCGAGTGATTCGTTGAATCCGACGCCCAGCCAGCCCAGCTCGCCCAACCGCGTAAACAGTTGCATCGGGTAGGAATCGTCAGGGTCGGTTTGGTCCCATGCGGTGGCGTTGGGGGTGATCTCTGCCGCGGTGAACCTGGCTACCTCGGCCCGAAACGACTCCCTGCTGGCTGCGAGTTCAGACACCGCGGAACTCCGGTCGTCGCTTTTCCTGGAAGGCAGCGACGCCTTCGTGGTGGTCCTCGGTCTGGATGCATTGCACCTGGGCGAAGATCTCGAACTCGAACTCGGCGTCCATGTCGACACCCAGGGAGCGGTGAATGGCACGCTTCGTCCAGGCGTGGGCTATCGGAGGTCCAGCGGCCAACCTGACGGCGAACTCGGCGACATGGTCCGTGAACTCATCGGGAGCCACGACCCTGTGTACGAGCCCGATGTCAAGTGCCTCATCGGCACCCACGAGGCGACCGGTGAACATCATCTCGGTCGCCGCCCCCAGGCCGACCAGCCGGGGAAGGAACCAACCGGCCGACATGTCACAGCCCGCCAGGCCGATGGGCGTGAAGGGGGCACCGAGGCGGATGCCCTCGGTAGCGATGCGAAAGTCGGATGCCAACGCCAGGCCGAGGCCGCCGCCGACCGTGTCGCCATGGAGGGCGGCTATGACGGGCTTGTCCATGCCGACGATGGCGCGAACCGGGTCTAGGTAGCGACGCACGATCGGTTCCCACTCCTGCGGCTTCCGCTCGACCATCTCGGCCTGGTCGGCACCGGCGCAGAAAACCCTGCCCGCACCGGCCAACACGACGACACCGGCCTTGTCGGATCGGGCCACCTCGTCGAGGGCTTCGATGAGGAGTTCCAGGGTGTCGTGGTCGAGCGTGTTCAGACGCTCTGGCCGGTTGAGGGTCACCGTGGCAACCCGGTCCTCAATGTCAACGATGATCTGGTCGCTCATGATGCTCGCTCCTCAGGGATGACTACCGTTCTGGCGGGTCCAAACGGTTGCGAAAAGATCTCTGCTGCTCTGGCCAGTGGAACTTCACGCTGCACCGAGCGGGACACGTCGAGCCTGCCGCTGCTGATCAGACCCAGAACCGTCGATATCTCCGAGGGCGTGGATCCGAATGAGCCGTGGACGCTCAGTTCGGCACCGATGAACATGCCGAGCGGGGGCAACTTCGGTTGTGTATGTCCGACGCCGACGACCACCAGGCGTCCTCCCGGGGACAGGATGGACATGCCCATCTCGACTGTCTCAGAGCGGCCCACGCATTCGAGGGCCAGCGTGGCGCCATGTGCCAGCCTTCGCAGGTCCCTCGCCGGTTCATCCGTCGACCCTGGGTCGAAGGTTTCGTCGGCACCGGCGACCATCGCGGCATCGCGGGCCGCCTCTGAAGGGTCGACGGCGACCACTCGTGCGGCACCACAGAGACGGGCCAACTGCACCGCGTGCACTCCGAGGCCTCCTGCGCCGATGATGACAACGGTTTCGCCCACCTCCAGCCTGCCCACTGTGGTGAGTGCGTGGAATGGTGTGGCAATGGCGTCCGAGGCAATGGCACCGATCCCGTCTGGCACCTCGTCAGGGAGCGAAATGAGGCTTGAGGTCGGCAGGGCGATTCGTTCGGCGAAGCCACCCTGTCTGGCCATGCCGACGATCTGGGGCCGACGACAGCGGTTCGACCTGCCTGAAGTACACGCCGGGCAGACACCACAGGTGACCTGTCCGAACGCAGCCACCCGATCGCCGGGGTGCCAGCCCTCGACACCGTGGGTTGTTTCAA
>Ga0208524_1000586_pt1 | contig 18787 bp, 21 predicted proteins | sample ETNtaG_28_FD_185779 | JGI IMG/M metagenome (GOLD analysis project Ga0208524, IMG submission 185779) | Marine microbial and viral communities from oxygen minimum zone, Eastern Pacific Ocean - ETNP201406SV61 (SPAdes) (version 2) | ecosystem: Environmental > Aquatic > Marine > Oceanic ... | reverse complement strand
TTATGGGACTTGTTGATGCGGTACCTATGATCGCTGTTGGTATATCAATGTATATCTTATTTGCGGTTGCTGGATAATTTGTTTTTTCAACTAAATAAAGGTATTTAGCTATGAATATTAACCTTACGCTAGTCGGAGAAACAATCATGTTTGCTATGTTTGTCTGGTTTTGCATGAAATTTATCTGGCCACCCCTTGTTGAGGCAATGGCAGCACGTAAGAAGAGCATTGAAGAGGGTCTGCAGGCTGCTGAGCGTGGCAAAGAAGAACATGCCCAAGCCCAGAAAAATGCAGAAGAGTTGCTAACTAGCACTAAAAACCAAGCGGCTGATATTATTGCTAATGCAGACAAGCAAGCAAACGTTATGATTGATAACGCTAAAGGCGCAGCCTCTGAAGAGGCGGATAAGATCAAAGCACACGCGAAAGCTGAGCTTGATCAAGAAATTGTTAAGGCACGCAATGAGTTAAAGGGTCAAGTTTCGACTTTGGTTATGCAGGGTGTTAATTCTGTCTTAGAAAAAGAAGTTGATTCTAAGACTCATAAAGACATGCTTTCTAAACTGTCTAAATCACTATAGGTTAGAACTATGGAACTATCAACAATTGCCAAACCTTACGCGCAAGCGATTTTTGAAATTGCAGAGAAAAATGACTCGCTATCCGATTGGAACGAATTATTAAACACTGCTAGCGCAATTATGGCTGACAACGTTACACAAGAATTCATTGCTTCCCCTGGCACAAGCAAGGATCAAAAAATTGAATTATTTTGTGCATTGCTTGAAAAAGCAACCTCAAGAGAATTGAGCAAACAAGAGTCAGCATTTATAAATCTTATTCTGAATAATCGACGTACAGATGCATTTGGCAGTATTGCTTCTGCATTTGATGCAGCAGTATCAAATGCAAATCAGAGTAAGAATTTTCATATTGTGAGCGCTTTCGAGTTAACCGAAACCGAAAAAAAAGTAATCGTTGATGATTTGACAAGCAAGCACAAAACAACAGTAACTGTTGAAACAGTCGTTGACGAGAAACTAAAAGGTGGTGTTATTATCAAGGAAGGCGACAAAGTAATTGATACATCAATTAAGGCAAAAGTAGACGCATTAGGTGTGTGCTTGTCCGTAAATTAATTATATATAGAGAGGTTATTTATGCAATTAAACGCTTCTGAAATCAGTGATTTAATTAAAAAAGAAATAGAGGGTTTTGACTTTTCAGCAGAAGCCCGCACAGAGGGCACAGTAATCAGTGTAAGTGATGGAATTGTGCGTATTCACGGTTTGGCTGATGCTCAGTTTGGTGAGATGCTAGAGTTTCCGGGGAACACCTTCGGTTTAGCGCTTAACCTTGAACAGGATTCAGTTGGTGCGGTTGTATTGGGTGAATACCTCCATATTTCTGAAGGTGATACTGTTAAGTGTACCAATCGAATTATGGAGGTGCCAGTTGGCAGCGAACTTCTAGGTCGCGTTGTCAATCCGCTTGGTTTTGATATTGAAGGTAAGGGCGAAATCAAAGCTTCTGCCTCTCGTCCGCTTGAAGTTGTCGCCCCAGGCGTTATTGAAAGACAATCAGTTGACCAGCCAATTCAAACAGGTATTAAGGCAATTGACTCAATGGTTCCAATTGGACGTGGTCAGCGTGAATTGATTATTGGTGATCGTCAAACTGGTAAAACCGCAGTTGCTGTAGATACCATTATTAACCAAAAAGGGACTGGTGTTAAATGTATTTATGTTGCAATCGGACAGAAAGCCTCTTCAGTAGCGGCAGTTGTTCGTAAGTTAGAAGAGCATGATGCACTTGAACACACTATTATTGTTTCGGCATCTGCATCAGACTCTGCAGCGCTTCAATATATTGCTCCATATGCTGGTTGTGCGATGGGTGAGTACTTTCGTGACCGTGGAGAAGACGCGCTTATTATTTATGATGATTTAACCAAACAAGCATGGGCTTACCGTCAAGTATCACTACTTTTGAGACGTCCACCAGGTCGTGAGGCATATCCAGGTGACGTATTCTATTTGCACTCTCGTTTATTAGAAAGAGCCTCAAGAGTAAATGCTGATTATGTTGAAAAGATAACAAACGGAGAAGTTAAAGGTCAGACTGGCTCTTTAACCGCTCTACCAATTATTGAGACGCAAGCAGGTGACGTATCAGCATTCGTTCCAACAAACGTAATTTCAATCACAGACGGGCAGATTTTTTTAGAAACTGATCTATTTAACTCTGGCATTCGACCTGCAATTAATGCTGGTTTGTCAGTATCGCGTGTTGGTGGTGCTGCCCAGACAAAAGCTATTAAGAAGTTAGGTGGAGGTATACGTCTAGACTTGGCACAGTACCGTGAATTGGCGGCGTTTGCTCAGTTTGCATCAGACCTTGATGCAGAAACCAAAGCGCAAATTGATCGAGGTCAACGAGTCACTGAACTGATGAAGCAGGCACAATATTCACCTCTAAATGTGGCTGAAACTACGGCTTCGCTTTTTGCTGCAAACAGTGGCGCTTTGGACGATGTTGAAGTTAATAAAGTGGTTGCTTTTGAGGCGGCATTATTAGCATATATGAATACAAACCAAACTGACTTGATGGCTAAAATCAATAAGTCTGGTGATTACAACGATGACATTGCCGCAGGACTTCAAGCAGCGATTGACGACTTTAAGGCTAATCATACTTGGTAGAAAACTATGGCAGTAGGCAAGGAAATTAGAACGCAAATCTCGAGTATTCAAAATACTCAGAAGATTACTTCGGCTATGGAAATGGTTGCTGCTTCTAAGATGAAAAAAGCACAGGACAGAATGCTGGCTTCACGCCCATATTCTGAAAAGATTGTCAAAGTTATTGGCCATTTAGCACACGCTCATTCTGAATTCAAGCACCCATACATGACTGCTTCCGATAATGTACAAAGAGCTGGAGTAATTATTATCTCAAGTGATAGAGGCTTATGTGGTGGCTTGAATACCAATCTCTTTAGGAGTTTGTTAAAAGATATAGCTAGTTGGCAATCAGATGGCATTGAAATTGAACTTTGTACTATAGGTAAAAAAAGTACATCTTTTTTTAAAAACTTTGGTCTAAACATTACATCCGTATTGACAGATATAGGTGATATACCTCATTTTGACGACCTTTTAGGGACAATAAAAGTGATGCTGGATCGCTATGATTCAGGAGAACTCAATCAAATAATGATTGCTTACAATAGGTTTGAAAATACCATGACACAGGTGCCTACTGTCAAACAAATTGTGCCAATGGAGATTCCTGAGACTGAAGGCATGGACCACTACTGGGATTATATTTATGAGCCAGATGCTGAAGGAGCGTTAACTGCATTGTTGGTTCGCTATATTGAGGCTTTGGTGTATCAAGGTATTGTTGAAAATATTGCATGTGAGCAGTCATCTCGTATGATTGCGATGAAGAGTGCAACCGACAATGCTGGTGATATGATTAAAGAACTAGGGTTAATTTACAATAAGGCAAGGCAAGCTGCAATAACTCAAGAGATTTCTGAGATTGTTGGTGGCGCAGCTGCTGTTTAAGGTTTATAAAAAAGGAAAAGCAAATGAGTATAGGTAAAATTACACAAATTATTGGCGCTGTTATTGATGTCGAGTTTCCATCAGACGCAATACCAAAAGTATATAACGCCCTTCATGTAACTGAAACCAATCTTACTTTAGAGGTTCAGCAACAACTTGGTGATAATATCGTGAGAGCGATCGCAATGGGAGGTTCTGAAGGACTAAAGCGTGGTTTAGAAGTTACAAATACAGGCAAATCTATCACTGTACCTGTTGGTGAAAAGACACTAGGTCGGATAATGGATGTTCTTGGGAAGCCAATTGATAATGCAGGTGATATTGGATCAAAAGAAGAGTGGGAGATTCATCGTGCCGCCCCTGCTTATAACGAATTAGCGCCGGCAGCAGAATTGCTTGAAACAGGTATTAAAGTAATCGACTTAATCTGTCCATTTGCAAAGGGTGGCAAGGTTGGTTTATTCGGCGGTGCCGGTGTCGGCAAGACAGTTAACATGATGGAACTTATTCGAAATATTGCTATCGAGCACTCTGGCTACTCAGTATTTGCTGGTGTTGGCGAACGTACTCGTGAAGGTAACGACTTCTATCATGAAATGAAGGATTCAAATGTACTTAATAAGGTATCTCTAGTATATGGTCAGATGAATGAGCCACCAGGAAACAGACTCCGCGTTGCTTTGACTGGCCTTACTATGGCTGAATATTTCCGCGACGAAGGTCGTGATGTACTTTTATTTATTGACAATATTTATCGTTATACGTTGGCCGGTACTGAGGTTTCAGCACTACTAGGTCGTATGCCTTCTGCGGTAGGTTATCAGCCAACTCTTGCGTCTGAGATGGGCGCACTTCAAGAACGAATCACATCAACAAAGACTGGTTCAATCACATCAATCCAGGCGGTATATGTGCCAGCTGATGACTTAACTGACCCGTCTCCTGCAACCACATTTGCTCACTTGGATGCGACAGTAGTATTGTCACGCCAGGTAGCCGAGTTAGGAATTTATCCTGCAGTAGATCCGCTAGATTCAACTTCCCGCCAACTAGATCCATTAATCGTTGGTCAAGAGCACTATGATGTTGCTCGTGGTGTGCAAGGAGTATTACAGCGCTATAAAGAATTGAAAGATATTATTGCAATTCTTGGTATGGATGAATTGTCTGAAGAAGACAAGCAAACCGTATCACGTGCACGTAAGATTCAAAAATATTTGTCACAGCCCTTCTTTGTTGCGGAAGTGTTCACTGGTTCACCTGGTAAGTATGTATCATTAAAGGATACTATTTCAGGCTTTAAAGCTATTCTAGATGGCGATCTTGATTCGATCCCTGAGCAAGCTTTCTACATGACTGGCTCTATCGAGGAAGTAAGAGAAAAAGCAGCGGAGACAGCGTAAATGTCAGTAATTCATGTTGATGTAGTTAGCGCAACTGAGGAAATCTATTCAGGTGACGCAAACTGTGTGTTTGCACCAGCTACTATGGGTGAGATTGGTGTCTACCCACAGCATGTGCCGCTGATTAGTACACTTAAGCCTGGTGAGGTAAGAGTTGAAACAGAAAATGGCGTTGAGTCAATTTACGTTTCAGGCGGCATTGTTGAGGTGCAGCCGCATACTGTGACAATATTTTCTGACACTGCGATTCGCGCTAATGATCTTGATGAAGCAAAAGCCCTTGAGGCGAAACAACGTGCAGAGGATGCAATGTCTGATGCGCAATCAGACCAAGAAGTTTCTACAACACAGGCAGCCCTAGCGGAATCTTTGGCGCAGCTTCAATTGATTAGCAAGATGAGAGGGAAAAAGCGCTAAATTACAACCATTAGTGTTTTAAGCGCTAGGCCTATAACAGAAGGGTTAGCGGCTTAATCTTAAAGCTAATCGAGCTTGTAATCAGAAAAAAACAAAAAAAACCTTGACATTCAGTTGCAAATACTATATATTGTGCACTGCAACAAATGTTGCACTGCAACAAACGTTGTTTATATATAACTTTTAACGATAATGAGGACAATATTATGGCAAACGATACAATGAAATTATTTAAAGATATAACTGAAAAAAGCGTTGCTTCTTTCAAAAGTGTTGGTGAACTAAACCTACGTACATTTGAAGCACTTGCTACAAAGCAAGTTGAGATAGTTCAAGGTGCTGCTGACGCTGGTGTTAAGCAATCAGCTATTTTTACTGATGCTAAGGATGTTAACGAGTTACTATCAGCTCAGTCTGATCTAGCTAACGTTTACGCTGATAACCTTTCTAAGAGTGTTACTGAGATTACTGATATTCTAAAGGGCGCTCAAGAAGAGTTGACTGGTCTTGCTGAAGAGGCTTTTGAAGATGCTAAAGTAAATGCTGAGAAGGTTGCTGCTGAAGTTAAGGCAAATGCTGAGAAAGTGGTTGCTGACGCTAAAAAATAAAGATTGTTAATAGGCGCCTGATAGGCGCCTTTTTTTTTGCCTCAGTTTCGAGTGTTTATTTTAGTTATTGAATGATGGTCGGGACGAGAGGATTTGAACCTCTGACCACTTGACCCCCAGTCAAGTGCGCTACCAGACTGCGCTACGCCCCGAAATTACTAAAAAATTTTCCTTATTTAAACTTTCCATAAGCAAAACCAGCCATAAAAGCTACCAACCCAAAAGATAGTGATCTCGACAACCACATAAATAAATGGGCTTTATCCGGAGTTATTAGGAATTGAGGCATCGTAACTGAAGTTGATATAAAGAGACTCCAGGCAAATAAGAGTTGCGCATAATCTAAAGACATGTTCCCAGAGTCTGTTTTTGGTTTAATAAGTCTAAAAAAAAGATAACCAAAACCAACTGAAATAACAACTGCAAAAACTTCAATTAATTCCATTCTAAAACCTCCAATTTCGTTACACTTTTAAAAAAAATATATTTTACCTAGCGATATAAGTCCATTAAACTATTTAAATCAAGCCACATATAGGACACTCAGAGTCTTTAACAATTTTAACTTTTCTAAAACTGAGGTCTAAGGCATCAACCAACAATAACAAACCACAAAGTTGCTCTCCTAAATCCAACAATACTTTAATAGCTTGAAGTGCTTGGATGGTCCCAACTAGTCCAGCTACGGGTGCTAATACACCATTTTGAACACAACTCTCATTCTCGCCCCCTTCTTCAGAATATAAGCATTGGTAACAAGGTTGATCTTTCTCATAGCCTTTGAACACTGATATTTGACCTTCAAGTCGAATAACAGCGGCAGAGACAAGCGGTTTTTTAAATTCCACGCAGGCCTTATTAATTTCAAAGCGGCTTTCAAAGTTATCGGTGCCATCCAAAACTATGTCCACATCTTTTATCAAAGATGAAAGATTGTCAGTATGCACAATCTCATTTGCTATCGTTACTTTAATATTTGGGTTTAATTCAAGGAGTTTAGTTTTTGCAGAATTAACCTTGTCATCTCCTATATCCGAAGTTCGGTGAATAATTTGACGTTGCAGGTTCGATAACTCTACCTGATCAAAGTCAGCAATGATTATATGACCTACTCCTGCCGCTGCCAAATACAAAGCAGTTGGCGACCCCAAGCCTCCCATCCCAACAATAAGCATTTTAGAATCGATGATTTTCTGTTGCCCCTCAACATCAATCTGAGGCAACATAATTTGCTTAGAGTATCTTAGTAATTCTTGATCATTCATATTTATTTAAAGTGCTTTTCTATCTTTGGCAGTATTACCAAGCGACAGTAATGCTGATTAGGATTGTTATTATAATAGTTTTGATGGTAATTCTCGGCAGCATAAAAAACATCCAGAGGACTGATTTCTGTTACCGCATTTGGAATAGATGCAATTGCGGTTTTAACTAAATCTCTTTGCTCTGAATTTATATAAAATACTGCTGAACGGTACTGAATACCCACATCTGAACCTTGACGATTTAGACTGGTTGGGTCATGAGTCAAAAAAAATACTTCAAGTAAATCAGAGAAAGAAATCTCGCTTTCATCAAACTCTATTTTTACCGCTTCTGCGTGTCCAGTCTGGCCAGAACATATTTCTTCATAACTAGGATTTTCTGTAGAGCCATTGCAATAGCCATTGGTCAAACCTTTAACTCCTTTGAGACGCTGAAAAATCGCCTCTACACACCAAAAACAACCTCCGGCTAAATATGCTGTTTGCATGTATGATAGTTATTCGTGAAAACATTATAGTATATCTGATGAAAGTTAAAGAAGTCGTAAATGCTTTGAAATTGGTAGCATCTGAAGAGCGCCGCAAAGTAAATGAATGGTTCTTTAAAACAGGAAAAGGTGAATATGGCTATGGCGACATCTTTCTTGGGGTGAATATGCCGAATATTCGTAAGATTGCGAAAAGATTTAGTCAAGAGATTTCCTTGAAAGAACTTACCGAATTGATACAAAGTCCTATTCATGAGGTTAGACTTTGCGCTCTGATTATATTAGTCAATAAGTACAAAAAAGAAGATAATGAGAAAATCTATAAATATTACATGAAACATTTGACTGCAATCAATAACTGGGATTTGGTCGATTCAAGCGCACCTTATATTGTTGGAGATTACCTCTACAAACACCCTGAAAAATCAACAATTTTATTTGAACTAGTGCGATCTGACAATCTATGGATTAGGCGAATCAGCATTATCTCAACTTTCACCTTTATTAGAAATAATCAATTCAAAACTACTCTTGATCTAGCAAAGTTACTACTTAAAGACTATCATGACTTGATACACAAGGCCGTAGGATGGATGCTTCGTGAAATCTATAAAAGAGACAGCGACTTGATAAGAAAATTTTTAATACAAAACTATGCACAGATTCCCAGAACTACTTTAAGATATGCCATTGAGCGTATGGACAAAAGAGAAAGAAAAAAATATCTTAAAGGGGACTTCGATGTTCCAAATTAGTTTTTATGTGCCTAAATCTCACACTGAGTTGGTAAAAAAAGCAATGTTTGATGCCGGCGCAGGTTCGACTAATAATTCAAATTACACTAACTGTTCATGGCAAATTGAGGGGGAAGGACAATTTATGCCCACTCAAAAAGCTAATCCAGTTATAGGTACGTTGGGTCAACTAGAAATCATTCCTGAACATAAGGTAGAAATGGTTTGTGCTAGAGAATATATTGATGAGGCAATATCCGCTTTAAAAAAAACACACCCCTATGAAGAGATTGCTTATTGCGTTGTTAAAATGGAGTCAATATGATAGAAAACAAAAAAAATATTCATGAAAGCGGATTGATTCTTACCCTTCTAGTAGTCTCTTCTGCTGCCTTAATATGGCTATTCACGCCATTCCTTCCAGCACTATTTTTGTCGCTATTAATTTGCATCACAACATACAGCGGATTCAATAGGTTAGCTCAAAATTATTCTCATCATAGAGCCGCTCTAGCGATGGTTTCCGGGGTAACAATCCTGTTAATTCTACCTCTAAGTTATGTAATTTTAGTTAGCGGTATCGAGGTTACGGCTTTAATTCGCATGCTTGAAGACAATTTCCAAATAAGTGAAATTCGAAAAATATTTGACCAAACTGTTGCAGGATTGCCACTGAACGACACAATTAGAGAGTTTCTTGACAGTACCGTGAAGAACAACATTGAAAGTATTGTTGTCACTATAAAAGACTTCGCCATCATGATTCTAAGAAGTATCTTGACTTTGTCAAGCCAGTTCATCTTCTTTGTCATCATTGCAATCTTTTCGCTATATTACTTCTATGTTGATGGTGAATTGATTATCGAAAGAATTAGAGCTATTTCACCTCTCGAAGAAAAACTCAATGACATCCTCTTAAGGGAGTTTTCCGGCTTATCGGTGACCCTTGTTGGGAGCGTATTTCTGGTTTCTCTTCTACAAGGTTTGGTGTTTGCAGTAGGCGCCTCAATGGTTGGCTTATCGGCATTGTTTTTTGGTGTCTCGATGGCTTTAGCAGGTTTTATTCCTGTTCTTGGCGGCCTACTTGTCTGGCTCCCTTTATCGTTATATTTGTTTGCAATAGGTGAGACAGCCAATGCACTTATTATTTTGTTCTTCGGAGTTGTATTAGCGGGCACCTTGATTGATAACTTTGCCCGACCATTTATTATCAAAAAACTCTCTAAAACAATGAACCTTAGTAGTGCACTAGATCATACCTTGATAACTGTCTTGTCAACACTTGCAGGAATTATCCAGTTCGGTATTCTGGGGTTATTTATTGGTCCAATAATTGCAGCCATGACGATAACCATAATTGACATTTATAAAATCAAATATATCGAACCAAAAAATTAAAATAATCGATAAATTCCCTAGCCAAAGCAACTTACAGACACCTACATGCTCAAAGAATTAATTGACTACATAAATACCAATCAAGACAACCATAATGCTGACCAATACCTCGACGCAAGATATGTTCGTTTAACAGACGAACACTATGCCCAGATAACTGAAGCGATGCCTAATGGCGGAATTGAACCTAGAAAGGCCTCATCATGCCCTGCCGAAAGATTTTTTCTACACTTTAAAGAAACAATCCTTTTTGTAAATAGGAGTTCTTCCGAAAAAGAAGTTTTGTACAGTGTTGATATGGTTCAAGAAGCTGAAATATTAACTAGCGTTACAAACGAAAGCAAGCAAAATCAATTCAACTTCGTTTCGTTTCGTTTTGATGATGACTATCAACCAAACTTAATTTATCATGACTCATATTCGCACAACAATGGTGACGAAACAATGCAACTATTGATGGATTCAGTAATGCCTGTATTGCGAGCATTTATGTGTGCAATTAGTGAATAAATGGTTGCTACTTAAGGCCCAGTTTTGTTGCCTTTTTTAGTTTCGGTCCAGCTTTAAAGGTTACTACTTTTCTAGCACTAATCATGACCTCTTCGCCAGTCTTTGGATTTCTCCCTGGACGTTGAGATTTTTCCCTTACAACAAAGTTACCAAAACCAGATAGTTTAATATTTTCACCACTACTTAAAGTTTCAATTATCTGGTCAAAGAATTCATTTGTAATTGACATGGCATGGGTTCGAGTTAAGCCAGTCTCCTTGACAATGGCGTCGGCTATATCTTTTTTAGTGAGTGACACAATTACTCCCTTAATTTTGCAGAAAATTTACTAACTAGATGCTCAACCACTTCGCTAACTTGCTGTTTTAACTGATCATCTGTTAGGGTAATATCGCTTGATTGATAGATCAAATTTAGCGCTATACTTCTTTTATCCTTGTCGATATTTTTACCCTCGTATACATCAAATAATTTCACATCAATCAAGTAGTTTTGGTTCAAGGATTTGATTGACTTGATTAATTGATTTGCCTTTACCTCTTTTCCAACCACCACAGCAATATCTCGATGTGAAGCCTGGTAAGCAGAAAAAGCCTTAAAGGTTGAAATCTCCTTGTCCTGAATATCACTTTGATTTAATTCAAATAAAAATACGCTAGGTAATGATAATTTTTTTTGTATCACCGGAGATAGCGCTCCTACCCAACCAATAACCTTGCCTTTTTTTGATATAGAAGCTGTCTGACCAACCTGCAGAGCAGGATGTTCAGCGGCCTCAAATTGGTAACTCTTAGCGCTCAGATTTAATAATGACTCAACGTCTGACTTGAGATCAAAAAAATCTACATTTCTTTCAGTTGAACCCCACTGCGAATCGTACCGTTGTCCGCACACAATGCCAGCAATTTTTTGTTCTTGCTGGTCCACTGAAACTCCTTTAAAGCAAAGACCTGATTCAAAAAATCTAGCATTATTGTGACCTCTTCTCTGGTTCGTTTGAACGGCCTGCAATAATCCCGGCCATAAACTTGAACGCATAATAGACATGTCATCAGAGATTGGATTTTTGAGTACAATTTTTTCCGAATCTGGATTAATTAAGTCATGATATTCATTAGAGATAAAACTATAAGTGATTGCTTCCTGATATCCTCTATTTACCAGCGAATGAGAAATATCATGGGAAGTTATTTGTGTTTGGTTCGCCGATGAGATGTTTACAGTTGATGAGAGATTATGCACCGGCACCTTGTCATAACCATAAAGCCGTACTAATTCTTCTATTAAGTCAGCCTGTAGTCGAATGTCGAAACGAAAACTAGGCGGGTCAATTGTCCAGGAACTATTGCCATGACTAATGGTATCAAAATGAAGGGACTTAAACTTCGACTCTATCCAGGCAGAATCTAATTCAAAACCCAGCACTTTAGATATTTTTTCGCTTGTAATATTTATTTGTTCGATAGTTGGGAGGGATGCTGTATCAATAGATTGATTAATTTCTGATGCTTTGCCGCCACAAATTTCAAGAACCAATTCGGTCGCTCTTTCCATTGCCCTTTGAGTTAACTCATAATCAACTCCCCTTTCAAACCTCAAAGAGGATTCGGTGTGCAGACTATACGATCTTGCTACCCCGGAAATAGAGATAGGATCAAAAAAGGCGCTTTCGAGCAGTACTTCTGTTGAGTCATCCTCAGTAGCAGTGGAAATTCCACCCATCACTCCTGCAATCGCTATGGCTGAATGCTGATCAGAAATCACAAGCGTATCGTCCCTAAGGGTAACGGTTTGTTCGTTCAAAAGTTCAATTCTTTCGCCCTCTTTTGCCATCCTAACATTAATATCACCATTTATTTTTTTAAGATCAAAGGCATGCATCGGCTGCCCCAATTCCAGCAATACATAGTTAGTAATATCTACTACTGGCGAGTGAAGTTGTTGGGATGCCCTTAGGAGTCTTTGTGCCATCCATTGAGGTGTCTTGGCTGCTGTATCAATCCCTTCTATAACCCTAGTCAAATACTTTGGACACGCTTTTGGGCTGGATATTGTTGAGTTAAAGGCTCGCTTTCCAGTTACCTTTGCTCGGTACTCTCTTTTTGGTAGTGCTAAATCATAAATAGCACAGACCTCTCTAGCCACCCCAAGAACACTAAAACAATCACCTCTGTTTGGAGTGAGATCTAACTCAATTATATTTTCATCAAGATCAAGAAAGCATCTTAAATTCTCACCCAATGGAGCCGAAGAATCCAACTCCATAATTCCTTCATGTTCATCAGAAAGACCAATTTCTGCCTCTGAACAAATCATGCCGACAGATTCGACTCCGCGCAATTTGGCTTTCTTTATTTTGAAGTTGTTTGGTAAAACGGCTCCGACAGTTGCAACTGCTACCTTGAGACCTTTGCGAACATTCGGCGCCCCACAGATAATTTGCAGATGACTGCCTTTGCCAATATCAACTTTGCAGAGACTTAATTTGTCGGCATTGGGGTGCCTTTCACGACTAACCACCACGCCAACTACAACACCCTCGAAGTCAGGTGCAACGGGACCAATCTTATCAACTTCAAGACCAGCCATAGTTAACTTTTCAGCTAAATCTATATCACTAACTTTTGGGTCAGACCATTCTCTAAGCCATGAAGTAGATATATTCATTTACAATCCCTATTCACTTGAACTGATTCAAAAAACGAATATCATTTTCAAAAAAAAGTCTCAAGTCGTTAACTCCATATCTGAGCATTGCTAATCGCTCTACCCCCATACCAAAAGCTAAACCTGAATACTCTTCAGGGTCAAGGTCGACGGCTTTGAGGACATTTGGATTAACCACACCACAACCTAAAACCTCAAGCCAACCAGTATTTTTACAAACCCGGCAGCCATCTCCTTTACAAATGACACAGCCTATGTCTGCCTCTGCTGAAGGTTCAGTGAAGGGGAAATAGGATGGACGAAAACGGACTTTAAGATCTTCTTGTTCAAAATATGTACGCAGAAAATCAATCAGCAATCCTTTGAGTTGAGCAAATGTTACTTCCTTATCAACAACTAGCCCTTCAACCTGATGAAACATCGGTGTATGAGTTACATCAGAATCACAGCGATAAACTCTACCAGGCGCAATCATTTTCACTGGCGGCTTTTGTTTTTCTAGGGTTCTTATTTGGACTGGCGATGTGTGCGTCCTGAGTACATGTCCGTCATCAAAATAAAAAGTATCGTGCATTGCCCTTGCTGGATGATATTCTGGAATATTTAGTGCACTAAAATTATGAAAGTCATCTTCAATTTCAGGGCCAAGTTCAACATCAAAACCGCCCTTGGTAAAAATACTTTCAATATGATTGAGTGTTTGAGTTATTGGATGCAGACCTCCGTTTTCAACATCTCTACCTGGCAATGTGACATCAACTTGTTCATCAAGTAAACGCTTTTTAAGAGCAATAAACTCAAGTTCATCTTTACGATTTTCAATAAGATTTTGTATGTCGACCTTGGCTTGGTTGATTGCATCTCCCATTACCGGTCTATCCTCTTTAGGTAACTTGCTAACACCCTTTAATAGTGCAGTTAGTTCGCCTTTTTTTCCTAAATAGTGAATTCTTACACCATCAAGATCTTTAAGGTCGTCAGTTTTAGAGACGGACTTCTGGGCTTCGTTAAGTATCTTGTTAATCAAAATGACTGCTAATAAGTTTTGTTTTAAAGACCGCAGAAAAAGTTGCGGTCTTTGTTAGTTTACTTCTTCGCTAATCCAGCTTTTGCTTGATCCGCAATCTTTGCGAAAGCATCCTTATCAAAAATCGCAATATCAGAGAGAACCTTGCGATCAATCTCTACTCCAGCTTTGTTTAATCCGTTAATAAATTGTGAATAACTTAAGCCGTTATTTCTGGCCTCAGCATTGATACGTACAATCCATAATCTACGGAACTGGCGACGACGCTGACGGCGATCACGGTAAGCGTATTGGCCTGCCTTGATAACCGCTTGCTTGGCGACGCGATAAACTTTTGAGCGAGCGCCATAGTATCCTTTTGCTTTCTTTAATACTTTTTTGTGTTTAGCGTGTGCTTGCACACCTCTTGAAACTCTTGCCATAGTAATACTCCTAGATTAACTGTAAGGTAACATTTTCTTGACCATCGGCACATCAACTTTTTCGATTGCGTCTGGTGAGCGCAGTGAGCGCTTTCTAGAAGTACTCTTCTTGGTCAAAATATGACGCAAGTGCGAGTGTTTTGACTTATAACCACCATTGGCGGTCTTTTTGAAGCGCTTTGCAGCACCTCTATTGGTTTTTAACTTTGGCATCATTTACTCCTTTGCCTTATCGGCAATATTTTCAGGCTATCGCCTTACTTTTTCTTCGATTTGGGTGCTAGCATCATGCCAAGCTGGCGACCCTCCAATTTTGCACGTTGCTCAACAACTGCAAATTCTTCACAATCAATTTCAATTCTATCAAGCATCTCCATACCTAACTCTCGATGCTGAACTTCTCGACCACGAAACCAGATAACTACTTTAACTTTATCGCCATTATCAATAAATTTTACTAAATTCTTAAACTTGATCTGGTAATCAGCCTCTTCGGTGCCGGGGCGATATTTAATCATCTTGACGTGGGTTCTCTTTTGCTTTTTCTTGGCGTCACTCATTTGCTTTTTCTGTTCGTATTGATATTTACCGAAATCCATAACCCGACAAACTGGTGGTTCTGCATTGGGTGAAACCTCTACTAAATCTAAACCCGCATCGGCTGCCATTTCAACTGCCTGATCAATATCAAGGACCCCTAATTGTTCCCCCTTCCCGTTAATCACCCTTACTTTGGGTGCACTAATATATTGATTAATTCGTATCTTTTTCTTACTTATAATACTACTCCTGATTAATTAACTTTATCAATGCCTCTACAGGCATTGAACCTAAATCCTTTCCGCCTCGTTGGCGTACTGAGATTTCATTATTATCCATCTCTCTATCACCTGCAACCAAAATATAGGGATAGCGTTGCATCGAGTGCTCGCGTATTTTAAAGCCTATCTTCTCATTCCGCAAGTCCGAAATCACTCTAAGTCCTTGTTTTTTTAACTTCTTCTCAACTTTTTTAACAAATTTTTCTTGTTTTTGAGTAATATTAAGAATGACTGCTTGAATCGGTGAGAGCCATGGTGGAAAAGCGCCCTCGTAATGTTCAATCAATATCCCTGCAAATCTCTCTATCGAGCCAACTATAACTCGGTGGAGCATTACAGGTGTTTGTTTTGATCCGTCTTCAGCAATATACTGCGCCTCAAGCCTTTCTGGCATAGAGAAATCTGCCTGCACAGTTCCGCACTGCCACTCACGGTCCAGGCAATCCCTTAAGACAAATTCAATCTTTGGTCCATAAAACGCACCTTCGCCTTCCTGCAGACTCCAATCAAGACCCTTTGTATCTAAAGCTTCCGCAAGGGCTGCCTCTGACTTATCCCAAACATCATCAGAGCCAACACGCATTTTAGGGCGGGTTGAAAGTTTGATATCTATATTCTCAAAACCAAAATGTTTATAAACCTCAAAAGTCAAATCAATGAAAGCCGAAACTTCACTCTGGATCTGGTCAGGAGTACAAAAAATATGGGCATCGTCCTGAACAAAGTTTCGAACCCTCATAATGCCATGCAATGTACCAGATGGTTCATTTCGATGGCACGAGCCAAACTCAGCCAGACGCAGTGGAAGGTCTCGATATGACTTAAGACCATGCTTATATATCTGCACGTGTCCAGGGCAATTCATTGGTTTTATTGCATAGTCACGATTCTCCGAATGGGTAGTAAACATAGAGTCACCAAACTTGTCCCAGTGGCCCGATTTTTCCCATAGCGTACGATCTATAACCTCAGGGGTATGAACTTCTAGGTAACCATTATCTCTGTACACTTTGCTCATATATTGCACAATCAACTGATAAAGTGTCCAACCCTTGGGGTGCCAAAAAACCATCCCCGGGGCTTCCTCTTGGGTATGAAAAAGATCTTGCGTTTTACCAATCTTGCGGTGATCTCTTTTTTCTGCTTCTTCGAGACGATGTAGATAATCTTCCAAATCTTTTTTGTTTTCCCAGGCTGTTCCATAAACTCTCTGTAGCATCTCATTTTTTGAATCTCCACGCCAATAAGCGCCAGCTAATTTCATTAATTTAAAGACCTTAAGTTTTCCTGTTGAAGGTACATGAGGGCCGCGACAAAGGTCAACGAAATCTCCCTGCTTATAAAGTGACAACACTTCACTTGCAGGAATTGAAGAAATGATTTCAGCCTTGTAGTTCTCGCCCATTGATTTAAACAACTTTATCGCATCGTCTCTTGGCATCTCTTGACGTTCGATTGGCAAATTTTGCTTCACGATGGCATTCATTTTCTTCTCGATTTTTGCAAGATCCTGCTCAGAGAATCCTTCTTTATAAGAAAAATCATAATAAAAACCATTATCAACAACCGGCCCGATTGTTACCTGGGCTTTGGGATAGAGTTGTTGAGTAGCTTGTGCCAATAAGTGTGCTGTAGAGTGACGGATAATTTCAAGTGCTTTTTCGTCTTTATTGGTAATGATTGAGAGATTGACATCATTTTCAATCAAAAACGAAGTGTCAACTAGTTGACTATCAACCTCACCGGCCAGTGCCGCCTTGGCGAGACCAGAGCCAATCGAGGAAGCAACATCAGCAACCGTGATTGCGCTATCAAAAGATTTCAATGTGCCGTCAGGTAGTGTTACTTTTGGCATGCTCAAATCAATAAAAAATTAAAAAAGTTATTTTACCTTGTTAGTGACTACCTCTCTGCTCATAATTAACATATCAACTCGTTAAAGTAATTGACAATATAAAGGTATATTACTTATCAATGAAAATGAATATATCTAGAAAATCTCCCGAACTATTAATACTATTTATGACAGTAGCTTCTGCAATAGGTTTTGCTGTATGGATGAACTTAGTCAACAACTTTGCCATTGAAAGAGTTGACTTTACTGGCGCAGAGATTGGTATTCTTCAAAGTATTAGGGAAATTCCTGGATTTTTAGCATTTACAATTGTTTTTGTCTTGGCATTTATTCGAGAACAAAAAACAGCTTATATTGCCTTACTATTTCTTGGCCTAGGAACAATGTTTACCGGACTTATTCCAACAAACACGGCCTTTATAATTACAACTGTAATCATGTCGATTGGTTTTCATTACTATGAGACTATCTCAATTTCTCTATCTTTGCAGTGGGTTGATAAAGATAAAACCGCTGAATTTTTAGGAAAAGTTATCGCCGCCCGTTCTGCAGCTTCAATCGTAGCCTTCGCTTTGGTTTGGTTATTATTTAAGCAATTTCATTTGGATTTTGTGTGGGTCTATATGGTCGGCGGCGGGGCAACAGTAGCGATTGCCTTGTTTTGCTGGAGGTATTTCTCTGTCTTTCCTGACAAAGTCTACCAAACAAAAAAAATCATCCTCAGAAAACGCTACTGGCTTTACTATGCATTACAATTCATGAGTGGCGCTAGAAGGCAAATTTTTATGGTTTTTGCGGGCTTTCTGTTGGTCGAGAAGTTTCACTTTAGTGTTGCTGAAATCTCATTACTCTTTATTGTTAATTCTTTAATTAGTATCCCTTTGGCTCCAAGGATAGGAAAACTTATCGCTAAAATTGGTGAACGTAGAGCGCTGATTATCGAATATATAGGGCTTGCAGTCATATTTGTTGGTTACGCTATAACTGAAAGTGCACTTCTTGCCGTTCTCCTTTACCTTCTTGACCATATATTCTTTTCTATGGCGATCGCACTGAAAACATATTTTCAAAAAATAGCTGACCCAGCAGATATAGCCTCGAGTGCTGGAGTGTCATTCACGATCAATCACATTGCTGCGGTATTTATTCCTGCACTGTTCGGGTTTATCTGGCTGTACTCTTCGGCTATCGTCTTTTATGCCGGCGCTATGATAGCTCTGGTTTCTCTTACTCTAGCTTTAAATATTCCATCAAAACCCAACGCTGGAAACGAAGTGTTATTGGGTAGGTTTTCCTAATTTATCTTCCTCCTTTTATTTTGGACTTTAATGCAGCTAAAGGTGATAAACTATATTTTAATTTTGGCTTTTTTGAATTATATTAAATGAACGAACAATTCCGAATAGCTCACAAGTTAGGCTTAATGTTTCTTCCTGAAACAGTTCTACCTGAGGACGTTAAGTCGTGGGCAATTGATCAGCTAAATGCAAAATCACCCGCACTAGGAATTAAAAGAATTGCCAGAATGGCAAAAAATGTTCCCACCGAGTGGCCAAAGTCTGTACAGCCCGACCTTCTTGAAAGAGACAATATGTTTAGT
>Ga0208524_1000574_pt1 | contig 19004 bp, 20 predicted proteins | sample ETNtaG_28_FD_185779 | JGI IMG/M metagenome (GOLD analysis project Ga0208524, IMG submission 185779) | Marine microbial and viral communities from oxygen minimum zone, Eastern Pacific Ocean - ETNP201406SV61 (SPAdes) (version 2) | ecosystem: Environmental > Aquatic > Marine > Oceanic ... | reverse complement strand
CCTGGCGGGCATCATTGGGGGTAGAAATAATTCGTTTTAAGGGACAATTTCTCCGTTTGGGATATGCCATTGGCGGAATTACAAAAAAGAGTATGAGTATGGGTTACGGGAGAAAATTAGGCCCGCTTTACTTAGATATTGGAATGTCATTTAATGGAGGTTTCACATTTGAATCTGCAAAGGGATTTGACTTTGCCATGGGACTTGTCTTGCAATTTGAGAAAACACAGAAGGAAAAGTTATGATATTAGATAGAAGGTTTAAGATTTTACATTAAATCTTTGTTACTGAAAAATGATCAAGTTCCATTTATGTGCGTGTGTTCTTAAAAAGATATAAACCCGAAGCAAAGAAAATTAAATTTGGCAGCCAAACTGATAGAAATGGACTTAGTGATCCTTTGTATCCCAGAGACTGGCCAGTTTTAATGGCAGCATAATACATAAATATAACAAATATACTAATTCCAATTCCCACAGCGAGATTGCTTCGAGGTTTACGAATTGAGAGTGATAGTCCAAAAAGTACCATGAGGAAACTTGTACAAGCGAAAGCTGGTTTAAAATACATATTAACTGCCCATCGAGGGTCTTTTACTCCGTGCTGCTCAAGTTTATCTACAAATATCTTTAATTCCCAATAATTCATTTCTTCGGGTTTAACGGTGGATTGGGTTAAGTCTGTAGGGGTAAAATTTAATTTTATAACGGTGTCCTTTTCAGATGTATAAAATTTTAAAGAATCACCTGTCCAACTTCGGGTAAAATGATTTGGAAGTATCCATAATTGTTTATCTTCATTCCATTTCATAATAGGTGCATCGAGTCGAGCAATTAAAGTCCCATCAGCAAATTTTTGAATGGATATATTATGAGCAGTCTTATTACGGAATTCATATCGCTTTATCCCCAAAACCTCATTATTGGATTCCTGTCGAAAGATATCTTTCTTTTTCATTTTCATTGCCTTAGATCGGATGAGATGGTATTTTGAACCTAAATTATTTCTTTTCTGAAGGTGTTCTGTAACATACAAGTTATCAAAGTAGAACGAGAAAATACTGAACAATAATCCCAGAATGAGTAAGGGAACACTCAACCGCCTAATACTCACTCCCGATGCTTTTAATGCGCTGAGTTCGTTATTTTTCTGTAGAATTCCAAAAGTAAAAACGGTTGCCAGTAAAAGTGACATGGGGAGTCCCAGACTGAAATACCATGGAACGGTATGGTAATAATAACGAATTATTTCTCCGCTGGGCATTTCGGAGTCCATGATATGATCTAAATGATCTACAATATCTACCAGCAAAAAGATGACAATAAAAGCCATTATGGTACTAATAACCTTGCTTGCAAAATGCTGCAGGATATATTTATCAACTAATTTCTGCATGGGTAACACAGGTAATATTAGGGAATGTTGGATGTAAGGTAAAACCATGCATTTGAATTCAATCCAACCCCTTCTCTTTTAAAGAGAAGGGTGCCGAAGAAGGTGGGGTGAGTTCCAATATTCAGCATTGCCAACGGTAAAGACTCAGCATGTTGCATCTCTACAAATATTTTGAATAATTCATTCAATTCATCCTAACTTTCCCAGCGCGAATTTCCTTTAAATCTACCCGGGAGGTGGAAAAGGATGAATCAAACCTCCGCGGTGTTTTTAGGAATTCCACACAATAAAATATTATGAATAAAATTAAAGCCAAATTATCCGGCAAAAAGGAAGTTGCACGCAGTCTAACCCGTATTGCCAACGAAATAATTGAAAAAAATGATAATCTCGGTGAAATAGCCATTGTGGGTATTCGCACCAGAGGTGATTTCTTAGCCAAGCGACTGCACGCTCAAATTGAGAAAATATCTGGTATTGAAATACCCATTGGCACCCTGGATGTTACCTTTCACAGAGATGATTTCCGTACAAATTTAGGATCACCCAAGGTAGGGGCATCTCAAATTCTGTTTGAGGTAGAAGGGAAAAATATCATTATAATTGATGATGTGCTGTATACAGGTCGAACCATCCGAGCCGCCATGGATGAAATTTTCACCTATGGAAGACCGGCATCCATCCAACTGGGTATTCTTGTGGACCGAGGACATAAAGAACTGCCCATTCGAGCGGATTATGTAGGCAAAAATTATCCCACATCCATGAACGAACACATCCATGTGCACGTAGAAGAAGTGGACGGCGAAGATACAGTTCTGCTCATGGAATATGAGGACTGCGAATAGGTGGGCTCTCTTAAAAATAAACATTTAATAGGCTTAGAACATACCCCTGCAGAGGATATCCAAAAATTAATTGATACAGGTTTTACTTTTCGTGAAGTTTTAGATCGCCCCATCAAAAAGGTACCTTCACTAACGGGTAAAAATATTGTAAATCTCTTTTTTGAAAATTCCACCCGCACCCGAATTTCTTTTGAACTTGCGGAAAAGAGGCTGTCAGCTGATGTGACCAATTTTTCTGCCAGTGCCTCCAGTGTAAGTAAGGGAGAGGGACTCAAAGATACGGTGCAAAATATTCATGCCATGAAAATGGACTGTGCAGTAATGCGCCACCCCGTTCCGGGGTCTTGTTTGCAATTGAGTAAATTTGTTGATGCTGTAGTGATAAACGCCGGAGATGGAACCCATGAACACCCCACTCAGGCATTATTAGACATGATGAGTATTAAGGAAAAATTTGGAAAATTGAAAGGACTCAATATTGCCATTGTTGGAGATATTCTACATAGTCGCGTTGCGTTATCCAATATTTATGGGTTACAAAAGATGGGAGCAAAGGTTACCTTGTGTGGACCTCCCCATTTAATTCCACGAGGAATACAGAAGTTTGGTGTTTCAGTAAATTCAGATATTGATGAAGTTATAGAATGGGCAGATGCCCTGAATGTGCTTCGAATCCAGAGAGAGAGAATGGGAGTTGGAATTATTCCTTCTGTGAGGGAATATAGAGATTTCTTTGGCATCACACAGGAAAGATTGGATGCCCATAAAAAGGAGATTGTCATAATGCATCCGGGGCCTATGAACAGGGGTGTGGAAATTGACAGCTCTGTTGCAGATGGTGACCAGGCTATAATATTGGATCAAGTTTTAAATGGAGTGGCCATTCGTATGAGTATTTTATATCTTTTGCTTGGACCGGATGAAGGAGAAGTGGGGTAATGGGAAAAACTGACAATTTAATAATTCTTGAAAATGGGACCATTTATGACCCATATAAGAATAAAAAGAAAGCAGGCTCGATATTAATAGTAGATGGCATTGTGAAAGAGGTTGGGAAAGTAACAGACTCTGATAATACACGGAAAATTGATTGTACCGGAAAATTAATTGTCCCCGGATTGATTGATATTCATGCTCATTTTCGGGAGCCCGGAAGAGAGGATAAAGAAACATTAGCAACAGGGGCGAGGGCAGCATTCTCCGGTGGTTTTACACGGGTATGTGTAATGCCCAATACCAATCCTCCTTTAGATTCACCAGAGGCTATTCGTTTTATTATAGAAAAGTCTTCAGGTTTGCCTGTACAGATTTTACCCATTGGCTCAATTACCATTGGACAAAAGGGGCAGGAACTTTCTGAAGTTGGAAAAATGGTGAAAGCGGGTGCGGTGGCCATTTCTGATGATGGTTTGCCGGTTCAAAATGGTCAGGTTTTGAGAAATGCTCTTGAGTATGCCCAGAAATATGGAATCCCGGTAATTAATCATGCAGAGGATATTCACTTAAGAAATGACGGAGTAATGAACGAAAGCAGCCTTTCAACGCGATTAGGACTCCCTGGGAATCCTGATATTTCTGAATCGGTAATGGTTCATCGAGACTTAGAGATCGCAGATTATACAGGTGGGAAAATTCATATTCCTCATGTATCCACCAAGCGATCTGTTGATCTTATCCGGAAGTATAAAAAAATGGGTGTAAATGTTACAGCAGAGGTAACTCCTCATCATATTGGGTTAACAGAAGATAAATTAACAGAGTATGATACCCACACAAAAGTAGCGCCCCCTCTGCGGTCAGAGTTAGACAGGAAAGCATTAATTAAGGGATTAATAGAAGGTAGTATTAATTGTATCGCTACTGATCATGCCCCTCATACTATTGAAGAAAAGGAAATGGATTTTATTCATTCTCCCTGCGGTATGATTGGTTTGGAGTCTGCCTTTGGATTGAGTCATACCGTACTTACAAAGGCTGGCGCATCAACGGAGAAGGTTGTTCAATGGTTTACAAAAGGTCCTGCAGACATAATGGGATGGAATATCATTCCTTTCCAAATTGGTGAACCGGCAGAAATTGCGATTATTGACTCAAAAATAAGGTGGACATTTAAAAAATCTCACATCCAATCCAAGTCGAAAAACAGTCCTATGATAGGTATGAAATTTACGGGAAAAGTAGATGGGACAATTTCCGGTAAAAATACCTGTGGAAATCTCTTAGATTAACCCTTGACAAAGTAAAATACTTCCCCCTAATTTTACAGGCTGTAATTGCCAGCATAATTAATCATTTCATATTTAAGGATAATTAATGGAAACCACATCAATTCGTGCAGATGAAATAAACCGTGAATGGTTTATAGTTGATGCAGAAGGACAGACTTTAGGAAGACTCGCAAGTGAGATTGCTCAAATAATCAGAGGGAAAAAGAAACCCTTTTACACCCCTCACATGGATATGGGCGATTTTGTTGTTGTAGTAAACGCTGAAAAAGTAAAGGTAACTGGAAACAAAGAAAAGGATAAATCCTATTTCCGCCATTCTGGATTTCCAGGTGGTGTTACCCAAATCAGTTTACAGAAGGTTCGTCAGGATTTCCCCGAACGGATAATAACCAATGCCGTAAAGGGAATGCTGCCTCATAATAGATTGGGAAGACAGTTGCTAACGCATCTGAAAGTTTATTCTGGGACTGAGCATCCGCATGGAGCCCAGTTACCCAAAACAATTACATTTAATTAATTAAAGGAAAACAATGCCAAAAAAGAGTGATAGTTGGTCAGCAATAGGAAGGCGTAAGTCATCAATTGCCCGTGTAAATATGTCAAGCGGAAAAGGTGCATTTATTGTAAATAATCGTCCTATCGAGAATTATTTTGGAAGAGACACATTAAAAATGGTGATGGGTCAACCCCTTGAGTTACTTCAGTTAGCTGGTAAATATGATATTTCGGCTAAAGTAAATGGTGGTGGTCTTTCAGGTCAAGCAGGTGCAATCCGATTGGGAATTGCCCGGTGCATTGAAAAAATTAACCCCGATAATAGGCTGTCATTAAAACAGGCAGGAATGTTAACTCGTGATAGTAGAGAAGTTGAACGGAAGAAATATGGCCAACCAGGTGCACGAAAAAAGTTCCAATTCTCGAAAAGATAAAGATAATAAAAAAGGATTTATGAATCAATTAACTGTAGAAGAATTAATAAAAGCTGGTGCTCATTTCGGGCACCCTACCCACCGTTGGGATCCTAATTATAAGGGTTATATCACCATGAAGAAAAATGGTGTATACATTATTGATATGGAACAGACCAGTCAATGTATGGTGAAGGCAGCAAAAGAAATAACCCGAATAGTTCGTGAAGGGGGAAATGTTCTCTTTGTTGGAACAAAAAAACAGGCAAAAGATGCCGTTCAGCAAGCTGCAGACAGATGCAGCATGTATTATATAGTTGAACGCTGGTTGGGTGGAACATTGACTAATTATGGTACCATTAAAAAAAGTATTAAAAGGTTATTGGTTCTGGAAAAAGAATCCTCTGAAATCTACACAAACCTAACTAAAAAAGAGTTAAGTATGCTGGAAAGAGAACGTATAAAATTGGCAGATCTTCACCGAGGTATAAAAGATATGAAACATTTGCCTAAAGCTCTTTTCTTTGTAGATGGAATCCAAGAAAGAATTGCTATTTCTGAAGCCATTAATCTTGGGATCCCAACATTTGGTATTGTTGATAGTAATACTGATCCTCGGAATATTGACTTTCCAATACCTGCCAATGATGATTCCATGAAAACAATTGGATTAATTGTAAATTATATTGCCAATGTCATAATTGAAGCTACAGGTGGGACGGCACAAATAGATGAAGAAATTACGGAAGAAAGTCCCACAGAAGAGAATGCTGAACCTGAATCTGAAGTGGTAGAAGAATCAGGTCAGGTAGAAGAAAAAGTAATTGAAGAAGTTCAAGAAGAAAATCAGGAGTAATTGAACACATGTCAACAATATCTGCTACAGCAGTAAAAGAATTAAGAGAAATGTCTGGTGCAGGAATGATGGACTGCAAGAAAGCTTTAACTGAAGCATCTGGAAATCTAGAGGATGCCATTGATATCCTACGTAAAACCGGAATTGCAAAAGCACGAAAAAAATCTGATAGGTCAGCTAAAGAAGGTCTTGTATTCCCATATATTCATCCCGGATCAAAATTAGGGGTGCTGCTTGAAATCAACTGTGAAACCGACTTTGTTGCGAATACTGATGATTTTAAGGATTTGTGCAAAGATATTTCAATGCATATTGCTGCCTCTGCACCTATGTCAGTTACCCGTGAAGAAATTTCCTCAGATGTCTTAGACAGGGAGAAAGCAATTTATGCTGATCAAGCTCGTCAAAGTGGTAAGCCTGAAAATATTATTGAAAAAATGACTGAGGGCCGGTTAAACAAATTCTATCAGGAAAATGTACTGGTTGAACAGTCTTTTGTGAAAGATCCTGATAAAACAGTGAATGATCTAATTACTGAAACCGTAGCTAAATTAGGTGAGAATATAATCATTTCCCGTTTTTCACGCTTTCAACTTGGTGAAAAGGTCAATAATTCAGCTCCAACCGAAAACTAAATTCCAATTAATAATTGTCGAATCCATCCTTTAACCGCATTTTAGTAAAACTCAGCGGAGAAATACTTGCTGGAAAAAAAGGGTATGGTATTGACCCCGAAATCACCAAAGACCTGGCTCTGAAACTAAAAGAGGTTGCGGATAAGGGAATACAAGTTGGAATTGTAATAGGTGGAGGTAATATCTTCAGGGGTATTTCTGCAGACTCTAAAGGATTAGACCGTGTCCCTGGAGATTACATTGGGATGATGGCAACAATAATGAATTCAGTTGCACTTCAATCTGCATTAGAAAGACTTGGGTGTGATACCAGAGTAATGTCCGCTTTATCCATTACCCAGTTAGCTGAACCCTACATCCGTAGAAAGGGTATTCGCCACTTGGAAAAGGGCAGAATTGTGATTTTTGCCGGTGGCACTGGAAATCCATATTTTAGCACAGATACAGCTGCAGCCCTGCGAGCTATCGAAATTAATGCAGATATAATAATAAAGGGCACCAAAGTAGATGGTGTATATTCTGCTGACCCCGAAATTGACCCCGACGCAACTAAATATGATACCCTTACCTTCAAGGAAGTAATTGAGAAAGAACTGAGGGTGATGGACCTTACTGCCGTTACACTTTGTAAAGAAAATAATCTCCCTATTATCGTGTTTGATATAAAAAGTAAAAATGGATTAGTTGATATTGTAAATTCAGTGCCCATTGGTACTACGGTATCTTAAATAGGAGTAATCTAATTATGATAAATGAAATATTTGTAGATATAAAAGATAGAATGAATAAAGCCGTTGAACACTATCGTCATGAGGTTTCTACTATTCGGACTGGGAGAGCTTCTGCAAATATTTTAGATGGAGTTAAAGTAGATTATTATGGTTCTCCAACACCACTTAATAATATAGCCCATGTTACAGTGCCAGAAGGTCAATTAATTGTTATTCAGCCATTTGATCCAAGTAGTCTAGAATTTATTGAAAAGGCAATAATGAGTTCTGATGTTGGACTTACGCCGAATAATGATGGCAGCGTAATACGATTAAATATTCCATCTCTAACTGAAGAGAGAAGAAAAGAGCTGGTAAAGGTTGTTCATAAAATTATAGAAGAGGGCAGGGTTGCCGTTAGAAATATTAGAAGAGATGCTAATGATCTTTTAAAAAAGAGCGAAAAAGAGCATGATCTTTCTGAGGATAATTTGAGACGCGCAACTGATAATATCCAGGAAATGACGGATGAGCATATTAAGAATTTAAATCAAATTCAAGAAGCAAAAGAGAAAGACATTTTAGATTAATCCTGCCATTTGTTTATTGAAAGCCCTTCAAAATTTTGAGGGGCTTTTTTATTTAGAGCTAATCTAAATAGTTTTCTATTTCTGCCTTGGCAGAAATAAGTTCATTCTTTTCCAAGTGTAAAATATTTGCAATTTTCTTCACTGCATGATGCTCTAAATAATGGAGTTTCCCATCTGCATATGCAACTTCAAATACACAGCTGATAAAATCGAGTTTATCATCATGGGAGAAATATTGATTTAGTTGAGTGCCAAATTGAAATAAGCCTGTGGAATTTTTCCATTCTTCCTGGGCATGTTGCATTAATGATTTCACAGAAGACTCATCAATGGAGAAAAATTCTTGAAGAATTTCACCAATAGTTATTAATTCCTGATCTTCTAAAATTTCATCTGCATCAGCAACTGAAAGTAAAATACAGGCCGCCGCCAATTGTGTTTGATTAGAATCGGTTTTATTATTCATGGGTGAATATAAATAAGGTCTAAAATAGTATTCATGGTAAATAATTATTATTAATATCAATTTAATTCATGGAGTATGTTTTATTTTCTATTCAATTCTACTCTATCCGTAAATTTGCCCATCTTTATTAGACAAAGAATCCAAAATGAAAATTATAAAAGTATTCCCAGATAGTTTAGGAGAGACCATTGGCATTCAACCTGGAGATCGATTATTGAAAATCAATGGTAAACGCGTACAGGACGAAATTGATTATCAATTCCGTATGACGGAAGAGGTACTTACATTAGATTTCGAAATATCCGGTCGTATGGAAAAAATAGAAATCGAAAAAGAGTATGATGATGATTTAGGGGTCGAGTTTGAAGAGATGAAAATCCGCAGTTGTGCCAATAATTGTGTTTTTTGTTTTGTAGATCAAAATCCACCTGAAATGCGGAAGGGTATGTACTTTCGGGATGGGGATTATCGCATGTCTTATCTTCATGGGCATTATATTACCATGACGAATATGGGTCAGAATGAATTGAACCGTGTTGTTGAGCAGCGACTCTCACCCCTTTATATTTCTGTTCACGTGACGGATATTGAGCAAAGACAAAAACTTTTTCTGTATAAAAAGGATGACGGGCTTCTTGCAAAATTAGAATATCTAACAAATAATGGAATTGAACTGCATACTCAAATTGTTTTAATGCCGGATTTAAACGATGGTGAGTTCCTAAATAAAACGTTGGAGGATTTATACCATTATTACCCCTCTGTGAAATCCTGCACTATAGTACCAGTTGGCTTGACAGGGCATCGTAAAGGATTAATGGAAATTAAATCTGCCGACAAAAAATATGCTGAAAATTTGCTTAATGGAATTACGCGGATGAGAGATAAATTTTCAGGTAAAAAATCTCCATTTGTTCTCTACTCTGATGAATGGTTCATTTTGGCTGAACAACCTTTTCCACCACTGTCTGATTATGGTGAATTAGATTTGGCTGAAAATGGAGTGGGGCAAGTTCGGCAATTTCTTACTTTGTTTGAAGAAGAATCTGCTAACTTTCCCCGTGCATTAGCTTTTGAAACCAATATCACTTTGGCAACGGGAACATTGGTTTATGAGACCTTTCAAAAGGAAGTTATCCCCATATTAAATCAGATTGATAATCTAACGGTTACTCTTTTACCTATTATTAATAAATTCTATGGAGAATCTGTAACGGTAACCGGACTGTTAACGGGTACAGATATTATTACCCAATTAGCTTCCAAGAATTTGGGTGATGCTGTTTGGATGAGCCATAGAATTATAAACGATGAAGGCACCTTAACTCTGGATAATTTAACATTAGACGATATTTCAAATGCCATCGATTGTCCATTGCAATTGAGCAATGATAGTTTTTTAACACTTTTAAATAATTTAACTCATGCCTAACCCAACCATTGCAATTTTAGGAAAACCAAATGTTGGGAAATCCACTTTATTCAACCGACTTGTAGGGGCTGGACATTCAATTGTATCTCCTGAAGAAGGAGTGACCCGTGATCGAATATATGGTAGATTTGATTGGTGTGGAAGGGAATTTAATCTTATAGATACTGGTGGATATATTCCGGCTTCTGAAGATATCATTGAAAATCATGTTAGGCTTCAGGCAGAAATTGCAGCAAATGAAGCCGATATGGTACTTTTATTGGTTGATGGACGCTCTCCCATTACGACATCAGATCAGTATTTAGCAGATCAAATACAGAAATCAGAAAAACCCTATATTCTGGCAGTGAATAAAATTGATGAACTGAAAATGGAAGATTCTGCATTATCTTTTTATGAATTAGGATTAGGTGAATTTTATACTTTATCTGCCCAAAACAACCGATCTGTAGGAGATATGTTAGACGGTGTTGCACAGAAACTTCCTGAAAAAGATTTTAAGGATGAACATGTAAAAGATTGCGTCAATTTGGCTATAGTGGGAATGCCAAATGTGGGTAAGAGTTCATTAATGAATGGATTACTTCAGGAGGAGAAGTCCATTGTCACACCAATTGCAGGAACAACTCGAGATTCTATTGATTCATTTCTTCGCTATAATAAACAGGACTTTCGTCTTATTGACACTGCTGGGCTTAGAAAAAAATCAAAAATAACCGGTGATATTGAATTTTACAGCACAGTCCGTACCTTTAGAGTAATACAGGATTGCGATTTAGCAGCAGTTCTTATTGATGCTGATAAGGGTTTTAATAATCAGGACAAAGATATCATTCGACATGTTATAGATTCGGGAAAAGGATTGATCATCGTTATCAATAAATGGGATTTACTGAAAAAAGATACACATACCCAAAAAGAGTACTGCCAAGATATTTACGGCCAATTTCCCATGCTTGAGTATTATCCTATTTTATTTATTTCAGTTGCCCATAATTTGCGTACGCGGGAAGTTTTAAAAACTTCCTTGGAAGTATATAAAGAACGTCAACGGAAATTGAAAACCTCTGATGTAAACGATTTTATCAAGAAAGCCATGGCGTATCACTCTCCTCCAATATTAAAAGGTAAAAATATTACCATAAAATATGGAGCCCAAGTGCACCATTCTCCACCAATCTTTGCTTTCTTTTCCAATCATCCTAATGATATTCCTCTGCAATATAAACGCTATTTGGAAAACAGACTCCGTGACAATTTTGGATTTAATGGCGTCCCTATCAAAATATCTTTCCGGGGAAATAAGTGAAAAATATTTTCTTATTTGGTATAATATTTTTGTCATTGGTTTTTGCAAGAAGAGACTGTCTGCAACAGGCTGAGTTGGATGCACTGGGTAGGAGTAGTAGACCTGAAAAAGATACGCTGGCAATTTCTCCTTCCGGGCATTTCTACATTCATTTTGATACCACAGGGAATGCAGCCCCTGATTTAACAGATAGCGATAGTAATGGTGTTCCTGACTATATAGATGAAGTGGGAATAATTGCGGATTCTGCCCATCATGTTTTGGTTGATATAATGGGATGGGAAGAGGAACCTTTCGATGGAGAAGGAGGATATGATATTTATATAATGAGTTATGGTGCAGGGGTTTATGGGTACAATTATAAAGATAATGGAAATACATCCTATTTGCAAATCGATAACGACTATGTGGGATATAATTCTAAATTTGATTTGACTCCCATTGAGATTATGCGAATAACTGTTGCGCACGAATATTTTCATGGTATCCAATGGGGATATGAAGAAAATTTGGGTAGCAATAAATACTTTTATGAAATGACATCTATGTGGTTTGAAGATGTATTAATCCCAGATGGGAATGATTACCTGGATGGCTGGGCAGATCCCTTGCTTGATAACCCCACTGCAGATTTTGATAATACGGGCGGCGGCTATGAACTGGCACTCTTTGGGCATTATCTCAGCAGTTTTCTTGACTCTAAGGGTATAGAGACTGCAAAAAACAGCACAATCATAAGAGAAATGTGGGAAAGGTATGGGAGTACCAGTGATGATGCATTCAGTTCTGTGAAGTATGTTCTTGAAAATAATTATGATGTTTCTTTCATTGAAGCCTGGGTTGATTTTATAAGCCGGAATTTGTATAATGGTATTTACACGAATATGGGTAATCCATTTTATTATTATATTGATCAATCTATAGCTGATCCTATTCATACCTCCACTAATTTACTTCCAGATAGTGTTGAATTTGTATTAGAATTGGATGATGAATCAGTTGCCATTGAATCCTTTCGAATTGGAAGTATGGAGTCTCTAATTACCATTGACCATGGGGATTTGGATTTCACGGGTAGGGTGACAATTATATCAACTGATAACTATGAATATAATAATTTATTTTGGGGAAGTGATACAACTGTAGAAGAATCATTTAATAATGCAGAAGTTCATTTTGTTTACGGGATAGATGGATCTTCCACCACCCTCCCCATTGAAATTACCGCTCATACCGTACCCATGCCTCCATTAAACCTTATGGCAGTTGTTGCTCAGGATAGTATCATATTATCATGGAATTCGTCACGTGGGCCAGGTGATAATTTATCTTATGTGGTTTTTCGTGATAATGATTCAATAGACTATGTTCTTAATGATACAAATTATGTAGATAAAAATATAGAGGGAGGACAGTCTTATACATATAAAGTCACCTGCAGAAATACTGTAGGGGAATCTTCAGCCAGTAATACAATATCTATTATGAGTTGGTCAGATGAAGAAAACGTAATAAGCTCTACAATTATGAATATTTATCCAAATCCCATTAGGCAGTCACAAGAGCTAACCATATTGTATGCACTAGATTCAGATTATACAAAACCAATTGTTAATCTTATCAATGTTCGGGGGGAAGTAGTCAACAGCATTAAATTATCTTCGTTTTCTAAGGGATGGCATCGGGAAAACATTAATTCAATTCTTAATACTAATCCATCTAATGGCATATATTTTATTTCTCTTCAACCAGATCAAGAATCTAGACACACTAAAAAGATTGCCATTTTAAATTAATGGAGGAATTCACCCTTTCTTCCAAATCTGAGGGGAAGTACCATGAAAAAGGTTCCATATTTTCTGCCTTAGCCATTCCCGTTTCTGCCATTGCTGAGGTAAAGGCAAATTTACAGCAACTAAAAGAACAATTTCCAGATGCGAGCCATATCTGTTATGGATATCGAATCAAGGAAAGAGGACGATTAGATGAATTTTCTACAGATGCCGGCGAGCCAAAGGGGAGTTCCGGATTACCTATTCTTAATGTATTAAAACGAAATCAAATTGTAGATGCAGTCATTTTTGTCGTTCGTTATTTTGGTGGCAGTAAATTAGGCATCCCAGGGCTCATTAATGCCTACGGAGCGGCAGCAGAAGGGACTATCGAAAATGCCAAGGTTAAAAAATGGGTACAATTAGAAAGAATTTCATTTATCTATAATTATGATCTGCAAAATAAAGTAGATTCAATCCTTCAGAAATTTAAAGTGAATATTATTAAATCTGATTTTGGGGAATCCATTCAAGTTGAATTGGAGATCGATGTCGAAAAAAACGAAGAATTAAAGAAAGAGTTGAAAGAAGCTTCAAACGGTACTATTAGGGTAATACAAGCTTTCTAGATCATTTATGACTGTCATACAATTAATTTAACTAAGGATTGGATCCCGAACACCTGCCTGTTCAAACCCCCTTGCTCTCAGATAACAGGAATCACATTCACCACAGGGAACATCTTCATTCTTATAGCAGCTCCAGGTGAGGTGGAGAGGAGCATTTAGGGCTATCCCTTTTTCCACAATTTCTTTTTTTGACAAATTAATGAGTGGAGTAATAATTTTTATTTGTGTTCCAGGTTTAGTGCCAGTATCAATGGTTTGTTCAAAGGCATCAAAAAAAGATCGTCTGCAATCCGGGTAACCAGATGAATCTTCTTCTACAGCTCCCACATAAATAGCCTTAACTCCCAATACCTCTGCCCAACTGGTGGCGGCGGCTAAAATATTTGCATTACGGAAAGGAACGTACGAAATTGGAATGTCATCACTTTCCAAATCAGCATTGGGAACCTGAATGCTTTCATCCGTAAGACAAGAATCACCGATATCAGAAAGGTGGGAGATATTCACCACTAATTTTTTATTCACCTGATAGTGATCAGCAATCTCATTAAATGCCATCAGCTCTCTGGACTCTGTCCGTTGACCATAATTAATGTGCAGAAATGCTGGTTTATAACCATGCGCAATGGCAGAAGCTACTGTAACACAACTATCCATTCCACCGGAAACCAATATGACCGCAATTTTCAATGAAAAATGACAATTGATAATTGAAAAAGTGCCAATAATTCAACATTCCGCAATCTTAAATCTTCAATCATTAAACTCCTTGTTTGTCCGGACTCCATATCATCTTATGCATTTGCATTTGCATCCTCACCGGCAGGTTTTCAACCAATATCCATTCTACAATCAGTTGTGGGTCAATTTTTTCAAAGGTGGGAGAAAATAATAAGGTGCATATTTTGTCCAGAGAATATTCTATAATTCTATCTCTCGCCCAATCAAAATCTTCTCTATTACCGATAACAAATTTTACTTCATCGTGAGGTTGGAGGTCTTCCACAATGGACCATAAATTCTTCTTTTCCATTGTGCTGGATGGGCATTTAAAGTCCACTATTTTAATGACCTTTTTAGGGACATCTGAAATAGAGAGTGACCCACCCGTCTCTAACATGACTTCGTAATTACTATTTATCAATTCATTGAGAAGGTTAATACATTTATCCTGAAATAGAGGCTCACCACCAGTGACCTCTACTAAATTGCAGTCCCATTGTTTAATTTCATTCATGATATGAGTAATTTCCATATCTTTACCTTCATAAAAGGTGTATTCCGAATCACAGTAAGTACAGCGCAGATTACAATAGGTGAGACGTATAAAAATACAGGGTCGTCCCGCATGGGTGGACTCTCCCTGAACCGAGTAATAAATCTCATTTATCTTCAATGCCATGGGAAAATTTAATCTAAGTAATTATTCCGCTTTTCATGATTCCCGAACCTTCTACAGAAGAGGATGTAATGAGCGAATTACATTCAACCCCTTCATTATTAAATGCTGAGACCATAGCAGATTCAATTTTTCCAGCAGCCTTTTGTGAGTTGGTAATAGCAAAGACGGTGGGACCTGAGCCTGAAATAGTCATTCCATGGGCACCGGCTTCTAATGCCGCTTCCTTTGCTTCGGGAAATCCCGGTATTAACGTTGATCGGGTGGGCTCGATAATATAATCAAATAAATTATCTTTAAGTAAATTATAGTCATTTTTACAAAATGCGGCGGTAATGCTTGCTGTGTTGGCCATATTAACAACAAAATCTGATAGGCTAACATTGTCCGGCAGTATTTTTCGGGAATCCTTAGTGAGGATTTTAACTTTTGGCATTACCATAATAATGATTAGATCAGAAATGACACCCAATGGTGTAACTTCTAATGGATTTAGTGACCGAGTGAGGGTAGCGCCCCCATAAATTGCTGGTGCAACATTATCTGCAAAGTATCCGCCACTGACGGAATATTCACCTGCCATTGCTGCCTTCAGTACCTTTTCTTTTGAAAGCGAATTACCAAACAGGCAATTGACAGCATTGGCCCCTGCCACAGCAGATGCAGCACTGCTGCCCAGTCCACTACCAGATGGCATACCTTTGGTAATGGTAAGTGCCACCCCGGTGGTGATATCCATGAGTTTCAGTGCTTTTTTGGCAGCGATTCCAGCCGTATTTTTATCTGGATTGGTGGAAATATCATGGTCAGCTTCTAAAACAGCCTCAATTATCAAATCATTTCCGGGGATTTCTTTGGCTTCTACAATATCACCTAGTCCTTTAATGGCAAGCCCCAAGACATCAAATCCCGGTCCAATATTACCAATAGTTGCAGGTGCAAATACTTTTACTGATCTGCTCATAAGTTTAATGCATTCTCTAGCGTTTCTAAATTTGGTGTAATGCTGAGTGTTTGATTAGCAAATTGATTTACACTACTTTTATGATACTCAACAGATGTATTTGAAAATTTACTTCCATGGGCAGTGAGAATAACAACCACATCTTCATTTTCTTTAATGATTCCATTTCTATTCAGTTTCATTGCTCCAGCTACCGCTACAGCACTATTGGGGCAAATGGATATTCCCAATCGGTCAATTTGTGCTTTCCAATCCATTATCTCCATTTCAGATACTACTTCAACAATCCCCTTGAAATGTATTAATTCTCTTACAGATTTTTTATAACTTACCGGGTTTCCAATTTGGATAGCAGAAGCCTTGGTAGGTTTTGCCTTTTGTGGAATTAATTCTAAATACCCATTCTGGAAACTTTTGTATAATGGGGATGCGCCTTCAGTTTGGATGCCTGCCAATCGAGGCAATTTATCAATTATACCCAGTTCATATAATTCTCGTAATCCTTTACCCAGAGCAGAAATATTCCCCGCATTTCCTACAGGAATGATAAACCAATCGGGTACTTTCCAATTCAGTTGATGCAGGGTTTCAATACTGATGGCCTTCTGACCTTCAATGCGTACAGAATTCATAGAATTAAGGAGATACATATTATGCTTTTCAATTAGCTGTTGTACCAATTTCATGCAGCCGTCAAAGTCCGTTTCTACACCTACCGTCAACGCACCAAATGATATGGGTTGTGCCAATTGTTCAGGAGATATTTTCCCTTTAGGAAGCAGAACAATGCCCTTCATATTTGGGGTTGCACCGGCATATGCTGCCATGGCAGCTGAGGTATCACCCGTTGAAGCACAAATGACTTTTTCACATCCTAAATGATTTGCCCAGGAAACTCCTGAGACCATGCCCCTGTCTTTGAAACTCAAGGTAGGATTCATTCCCTCATGTTTCAATTTTATGCTGTTAAACTGAGGAAAAGAATGGGTTACATCATAAAGCGGGGTATTTCCCTCTGAAAGCGTAATAATGGATGAATCAGGTAGAGAAGGGAATAAAATTGATTTATAGCGGTTAAACGCAATTTTAGCCATACCTGAATCTAGGGATTTCTTATATGATTGGGGATTGGGAATTGCTGATTCTAGATCATGCATAACCTCCAACAAATCTCCACAATCGCAACGGTATTGTATTTCCTCAATGTCGTATTCCTTAAAACAAGAAATACATTTAAAAATGGATTGAGCCATTTTATGGGTTATGCATTTAGTGATTCCATAAATTCACTAGCAGTCATTTTTTCACAGTCAAAAATAGTTTCTTTCAATTGTTTTTTTGCAGCAGTATCAAATTTATCACCAGCTAATGAGTTGAATTTATTTTCTAAATCATCCATGGTCATTGGTTCTCGAGGATCACCTTTTGGATATTCCAGATATTCCTCAAATGTTCTGCCATCATTGGTAGTAACAACCACTCTAGATGGTTGCTTGGCTGGAAACATCTTTTCAAATTCCTGCGAAGGTTCTCCCTTAATTTTATCAATGACCTCAAAAATCCGTGGGTCTTTCAGTTTTTCATCAGAGAATGAATCAGTAGTAATTTTCTTATCTACCATTGCTGCTGCCATGCAATAGGGTAAGGAGTGGTCTGCTGTTTCCCGAGATTCCGGTCTGTACTTAGTGGGGTCAAATAAAATATCATAGGCTTGGGCGAAACAGGTGACCCTCACTTCTTTAATATCGGAATACTCCAAGTCATTGCTTATCATGGCATTCAACAGGCAAGATAGGTGAGTGTGAGTAAGGGCTTCGGTTGGGAAGGCCTTCATACCGCACTCCATAATTTTATAGCTGTTTCCTAATTCACCCACAAGAGCTTGAATATCCCATGCCCAAGATGAGATACCATCTCTGCCTTCCATATCTGTTGGTTTCATGGATTCATCCTTTGCATCCCAGCCAATAAATGCATCCATAAAGCCTTCTTTGCCTTCAAACACCCGCTCAGTACCGGAATAACCTTTTTTTGCCATGAGGGCTGCAAAAACACCAGATTGTACAGCCATGGGGTCAACGGTATTTTTCATCATTGTGAGTTTACCAGCAGTAGGACAGCCAATGGTATGATTATGACATCCGCTAATTCCAATGGCATGAACCATTTCATCTACAGTTAACCCTAACAATTTCCCAGCCACAATTGGAGATACAAATTGAGTAAGCGTGGCATGATGCCATTTTCGTTCCCGAACTCCCGGTTTGGCAAAAAGGCACAGACGTTGTTCAAATTCATATGCCAAAACAATGGCAACAATGACATCTTTCATATTAGCATCTACCAATTCTCCAACTGCCCAAGCAGCCGGAATAATATCTGAAGGATGTGAAGGATCATCTTTCCAGTAAATGTCATTAAAGTCAAGAGCGCGAACCATGAGTGAATTAATAAGGGTGGCATTTACAGCCGGAAGCTTATCCCCAAACCCCAGCACAGTTGCTTCACCATTTCCTCCCATTTCCATATAGATATCTCGAATGATATTTAAATCCTTAGTATGGTATCCCCCATACGCACATCCGATGGAGTCATACATATAGCGTTTTACTTCATTAATCACCTCATTTGGTAGGTCTTCAAATTTTAGTCCAACTGAGAATTCAGAAATTTGTCTAGCGATAGATTTTTCCATTTTCTTCCTTATAATTTTGCGATTATAGCATTAGCCATTTTCATAGTTGATGCGGCCCCTTTTTCGACAACATCAGCTTTGCCGGTCATTTTGGCCATATCATAGGTTTTTACTTTTCCATCCAATACAACCTCAGCTACAGCTTTTCTTATGTTTTTGGCAATTTCC
>Ga0208524_1000566_pt1 | contig 19082 bp, 9 predicted proteins | sample ETNtaG_28_FD_185779 | JGI IMG/M metagenome (GOLD analysis project Ga0208524, IMG submission 185779) | Marine microbial and viral communities from oxygen minimum zone, Eastern Pacific Ocean - ETNP201406SV61 (SPAdes) (version 2) | ecosystem: Environmental > Aquatic > Marine > Oceanic ... | reverse complement strand
TAATTCATAATAAAATTCCAAAAGATATAAAAAATAAGTTTGATAGATCTATAATTTTTGAGAATAAAGATTTTATAGTTATTAATAAATGGAGTGACATTTCGACTCAAGGTGGCAGTAAAAAAAATGTTTCAATTGATGACATAATAAAAAAAATATCGAGAAATTATAATCTAGTACATCGTTTGGATAAAGAAACGTCAGGATTATTAATAGTTGCTAAAAACTTAAAAATTACTAAATTTTTTGGAAAATTATTTAAAGAGCAAAAAATTAAAAAAATTTATGTTGCAATTTGTCAGGGCGTGCCAAAAAATTTAAACTCTGTAGTAAAATTAAGAATAGATAACAAAAAAAAATTACTTAATACTTGTCAATCTGTCACAAAATATAAAGTTCTAAAGAATAAGAATAAAATAAGTGTAATTCTATTTAGACCACTAACTGGCAAAACACATCAATTAAGAATAGTTTCTAAGCATTTAAACTGCCCTATAATCGGAGATAAGAAGTACAATAAACAGAAAAAATATAATCTAGAAAAATTAAAATTGAATGCATTTTTTTTACAATTTGCTATTAGTGACAAGGAATACGAATTTAAGGCAAAATTGCCAAGTCACTTTGATGAATTTCTTTGTAAAAATGAAATTGATCCAATACTCGAAAAGGATTTAAATTGGTTTTTACATTTGTGATATTTTCTTAAAAAATTTTTTTTTAAACATTTTGTCAAATTCCTTATTAGTCAAATTAATACACAAATCTTTAAGAGATGTGGATGAATAATTATTAAGACCACATGCATTAATATTTTCATAAAATTTTAAATCAGGATTAATGTTAAAACTTAACCCATGATAAGTTATCCATTTTTTTATTCTAAGACCTATTGCGCCAATTTTTTTTTCTTTTGGTAGTATATTTCCTTGAGATTTTAAGATCCAAATTCCAACTCTTTCTGGAAAAGTTGTTGCCTCAATATCAAATTCTTTAAGTAATGAAATTACAGAATTTTCTATTATATTTATAAACTTTCTTATATCTTTTTTTCTCTTGTTAAGGTTTATCATAAAATAAACAACTCTTTGACCAGGACCATGGTAAGTGGTTTTCCCCCCCCTATTAGTTTGTAAAATTGGAATATCCGTTTTAGATAAAATTTCATTCTTTTTGGCGCTTGTTCCGCATGTATAGATATGATTATGGTTAAGAAACCATAACATCTCGTTTTCTTCATTGCATAAAATTTTATCTACTTTTTTTTCCATAAAATTTAGAGCATCGGAATATTCAATAATTTGGCTAGAATTTTTTATATCTATGTTTGATTTCATATTAATTTGATACTTAATACCCTATCTGATATTCAATCTCTATTTAATTTGCGGCCGTGGCGGAACCGGTAGACGCGCAGCGTTGAGGTCGCTGTGGGATTAGTCCTGTGGAAGTTCGACTCTTCTCGGCCGCACCAAATGAGGAAATAAATGAAATCTGAGTCTGACATCTTGGTTGATAAGTCAAACAAAGATCAATCTTTTCAGGATACTTTAACAACAATTCAAAAATTATTAACTCATGAAAATAAAACTGAATTAATTAAATATGTAGAAGAAATGCATAACGCTGATCTTGCAGAAATCATACAAAATCTTGATGATGACAACAGAAGTAAATTTATACTTAGTATCAAGGATTCTTTTGATCCAGAAATATTAACTTATCTAAATGACAGCTTGAGGGATGATGTTATCGAAAAAATTGACATTAAAAAGTTGGCATCCGATGCTAGTGAATTAGATGTTGATGATGCTGTTGATGTTATTGAGGATTTAGAAGTATCAGATCAAGAAACTTTTTTAAGCTCAATACCTGATTCGGAAAGAAAATTAATTGAGGAAGGATTAAACTACCCCGAGGATAGTGCTGGTCGACTCATGCAACGCAAATTTATTGCTGTCGATAACTCTTGGAATGTAGGTAATGCTATTGATTATTTGAGAAATGAAACAGAAAATTTACCTGAAGATTTTTATGATGTGTATTTGGTGGACAAAGCAGATAAAGTTACAGGTATCGTACCTCTTGGTCGTTTAATGAGTTCAAAAAGAGATGTCATTTTAAATAAAATTCAAAATAATAAAACGAGGACTATTAAAGTGCTAACTGATCAAGAGGAAGTAGCATACCAGTTTACTAAGTATGCAATGGTTAGTGCACCGGTTGTAGATGATCAAGATAGTATAATAGGATCAATTACCGTAGATGATGTAGTTGAAGTTATTGAAGAAGAACGAGAAGAAGACATTCTAAAACTTGGTGGAGTGGGTCAAACAGATATATTTGAAGATTTAATTAATACAATTAAGTCAAGATTTTCATGGCTACTAGTAAATTTATTAACCGCAATTGCCGCATCTACTGTTATTATTTTTTTTCAAGCGTCAATTGAAAAAGTTGTCGCATTAGCCGTGCTTATGCCTATTGTAGCATCAATGGGGGGGAATGCAGGAACTCAAACAATGACAGTGGCTGTAAGAGCTCTTGCTACAAAAGAACTTACCCCAACAAACGCTATAAAAATTGTAATAAAAGAAACTTTTGTTGGCGGAATAAATGGAATTATTTTTGCTTTAATTGTGGGGATAATATCAGCTTACTGGTTTAACGACAATTTGCTAGGCATAATTATCGCCTCAGCTATGATTATTAATTTAGTCATTGCCGGTTTAGTGGGCACACTTATTCCAATTTCATTAAATAAAATAAATATTGATCCAGCATTAGCCTCAGGTGTTATTCTTACTACCATAACAGATGTTTTTGGTTTTCTTTCTTTTTTAGGGTTAGCATCAATTTTTTTAATTTAAGATTGTTTTATAAACTTGAAGCTAAATATTTTATAGTTTACAAATATAGAAAGGATATTAAATGGATAACAATTCAACACTTATTAATAACTTACTTCCTTTAAAAGGAGTTAAGACTTATATAAAAAATATTTTATTAATTTTATTTGGAACACTATTGTTAACAGTCTCTTCGAAAATACAAGTTCCATTTTGGCCCGTACCGATGACTATGCAAACTTTTGTAGTTTTAATTATTGCAATGGCGTATGGTTGGAAGCTATCTTTTTTAACCCTTGTAGCATATTTAATTGAGGGCGCTTTGGGATTGCCTGTATTTGCAAAAGGAGGAGGACTCCTCTACTTGACTGGACCAACAGCAGGCTATTTATACGGGATGACAATAGCAGCCGCTGTAATTGGATATTTTGCAGATCTTGGTTATGGCAAATCAATAATTAAATGTATTATGCCATTATTGCTTGGAACAATTATCATTTTTATTTGCGGGATAGGGTACTTAAGTTCGATAATTGGTTTTGAAAAAGCTATTGTTGCAGGATTACTACCTTTTATTCCAAGTGAATTGTTTAAAATAGCTCTTGCTGTTTTTATTATTCCGACGATTTGGAAATATATTCAAAAATAATTTTCATTAATTAAATGAAAATCGGAATTGATTTGGGAGGTACCAAGACCGAAGCAATTTTGATTGATCATAATGGAAAAGAATTATCAAGAAAAAGAATAAAAACAGAAAAAAATTATCAAGGAACATTAAATGGAATTAAATCTCTAGTTGTAGAATTTGAGAATGAATTTGGGTTAGTAGAATCAGTTGGAATAGGAATGCCTGGAGCGATATCGGTAGATTCTTCATTAGTTAAAAATGCAAATTCAATTTGGTTAAATGGAAAACCAATAAAAAAAGATCTTGAAAACCGACTAGATAGAGAAATAAATTTAGAAAATGATGCTAATTGTTTTGCTCTCTCTGAAGCTGTTGATGGAGCTGGTAAAAAGTATCCAGTTGTTTTTGGAGTAATTATTGGAACTGGGGTGGGAGGAGGAATAATTGTAAATAAAAAAGTTTTACAGGGAATAAACAAAATAGGAGGAGAATGGGGACACATACCTTTACCTAATCGAACTGATTTAGAAAAACAACATTCAAATAAATGTTATTGTGGCCTTTCAGGTTGTATGGAAACGTATGTTTCCGGACCTGGATTTACAAGTATTTTTAATTCCATAAATAATGAAAACTTAGATTCCCATCAAATTATCGAAGGTTATCACAAAAAAGACAATAGATGTGTAGAGGCTCTTGATAATTACGTAGATCATTTAGCAAGAGGTTTGTCATTAATAGTCAACATTCTTGATCCAGATGTTATTGTTTTGGGCGGAGGAATGTCAAATATTGATTACATATATGAGAACATAAATAATCAACTACAAAATTATGTATTCAGTTATACACTGCGAACAAAAGTTGTAAAAAACTTTCATGGGGACTCTGGAGGAGTTAGAGGAGCTGCGTGGTTATAGATAGCAGTTAAATTCCAGCCATATTAATATATTTAATTTCTAAAAAATCATCGATTCCATATTTTGAACCTTCTCTACCTGAACCTGATTCTTTAATCCCTCCAAAAGGAATTTCTGCTTTTGTTGGGGCACCAGTGTTTACTGCGACAATACCATATTCTAATGCTTCAGCCACTCTCCACACCCTTCCAATGTCTCTTGAATAAAAATATGAAGCTAATCCATATGGCGTGTCATTTGCCATTTTAATGACCTCTTCATCATCTGAAAATTTATATAGAGGAGCTACTGGCCCAAAAGTTTCTTCATAAGTGATCTTAGCATTAGAAGTAACTTCTGATAAAACAGTAGGTTGAAAAAAGTTTCCACCAAGCGAGTGAACATCGCCTCCAACAGCAATTTTTGCCCCTGCATTTGCAGCGTTTGTAACTTGATCTTTGACTTTATTCAATGAAAATTCATCAATCAGAGGTCCAGAAATCACTCCTTCATCAAAACCGTCACCTACTTTGATTTTAGATACGGCATTACTAAATTTTTCTAAAAATTCATCATATACTTTTTCATGAATATATAATCTGTTAGCACATATACAAGTTTGACCTGTGTTTCTGAATTTAGTTGTCATGGCACCTTCTACCGCTTCATCAACATCAGCATCATCAAATACAATAAACGGTGCGTGGCCGCCCAATTCCATCGACACTTTTTTAACAGTAGTAGCACATTGTGCTAATAATATTTTACCAACTTCAGTTGAACCAGTAAAAGATATCTTTCTAACAATGGGATTGGTAGTTAACTCACCACCAATTTCTTTTGCTGAACCAGTAATTACGTTAATTACACCTTTGGGGATCCCGGCTTCTTCTGCTAGAGCAGCTAAAGCCAAGGCAGATAAAGGAGTTTGACTAGCTGGCTTTATTACAACAGTACAGCCAACTGCCAATGCAGGAGAACATTTTCTTGTTATCATCGCACTTGGAAAATTCCAAGGAGTTATAGATCCAACCACACCAACAGGCTGTTTTATAATAACAGCTCTTCTATCAGTTAATCTGTCAGGTATGATATCTCCATAAACCCTTTTGGCCTCTTCTGCATTCCATTCAACGTATGAGTTTGCCATTGCTATTTCCCCTCTAGATTCAACCAGAGGCTTTCCTTGTTCCAAAGTCATGATTTTAGCTAAATCTTCCTGGTTTTTTTCAATTAAATTATACCAGTTACGAAGGAAGGAAGACCTTTCTATTGCTGGTAAATTTTTCCAGCTATTGAATGCTTCATTGGCTTTTGTGATGGCAAAATTGGTTTCTTCTTTTCCGCATTTTGGTACTTTGGCTATGATTTTTAGAGTGCTTGGATTATTGACATCTATAGTTTCCTTACTATTGCTGTTTATCCATTCACCATTGATATAACATTTGTCTTTTAGAAGTGATTTATTTGCGATATCCATTCCGGTTGTTATAATAGTAAATTGAAAATATTCTATTTTTATTTTAGTATTTTTTTTATATCATTTTGTTACCATAAACATAAATAGAGACAAATATGAAAATAGTGAATTCTTGGAATGAATGGGATAAATTAAAGCATGTCATAGTGGGTGTTGCTGATAAGGCGAGTATTCCTCCAATGGAACCAGCTCTTGAACCTAAATTGAGTGATGATAGCGGGATGAAAGGTTCACATGGACCTAGATCAGCAGAATCAGTTGAAAAAGCATCAATCCAATTAGATAATTTTGTTAAAATTTTAAATTCTCTTGATGTAAAAGTGGACAGACCAACACCTATAGATTTTAGTCAACCTATAGCTACCCCCGATTGGGAAAATGAAGGAATGTTTGGGTGTATGCCACCACGGGACGTAATTTTAACAGTCGGTAATGAAATGCTTGAAGCCCCAATGTCGTATCGCTGTAGATGGTTTGAATATTTAGCCTACAGACCGCTATTGGAAAAATATTATAAAGAAGATCCTGATATGCGCTGGGAAGCAGCTCCTAAACCACGACTTACTGGAGAAACTTATAAATTCAATTATCTGCCAAAAGGCATATTAGAAGAAGAAAGATATAAAAAAATAGAAGAGAGAGATTTCATTTTAAATGATAATGAACCTCTTTTTGATGCTGCTGAAATTTTACGTTTTGGAAAAGATTTATTTTTTCATAATAATTTTACGTCCAATTTACATGGATTGAATTGGTTAAGAAGACATTTTCCTAATCATCGGATCCATCAAATTAATTTACCGGGGGACTTAATGCCAACTCATATAGATGCTTGTTTTACTCCTATAAAACCGGGAGTGATGATTATAAACCCAAATAGAAAAATTTCATCTGAACAAAGAAAAATTTTTGATGACAATAAATGGAAAATACATGAAGCAGCCCCGTCCATACATAACGCGCCTCCCCCGATGTGTTATTCTTCTATATGGTTATCAATGAATGTTTTAATTGTTAATCCCAAAACCATATGTGTTGAGGCAAGTGAAGAAAAAATGATTAAACAAATGGAAGGCTTTGGTATGGATGTAATCCCAGTTCCGTTCAGGGATGTGTATGCCTTTGGCGGCAGTTTGCATTGTTCAACAACAGATGTTTATAGAGAGGGGGAGTGTGAGGATTATTTTCCAAATCAACCATGAAAAATTTTTCACAAGTTGACATAAAACCAGACATATCAAAATCATCCAATCCAAAAATTGGCGTCATTACCCTTTCAACTGATTTCACCATTGAGCAAGATTTTCGTCGTATATGCCACAATCAAGATGTTGGTATTTATGTAAACAGAATTCCATTTAAAAACCCTCTTAATGAAGAGAATTATTTGAAAATGGCCGAACATTTAGCAGACATTGCCGGCAACATCTTGCCCGGAGAACATATAGATTCAATTGCTTATGGCTGTACATCAGGCACTGTTGCCATTGGCGATAAAAGAATTGTTGATGAAATAAATAAATCAAAAAAAGGCTCTTATGTTTCTACACCTATAAAAGCTGCGCTTAAGGCGTTTGCAAATTTGAAACTTAATAAGATAGCCGTTTTGACTCCGTATCCAGAACAAGTGAATAAAACTATTTTTGATCATTTAATAAAAAATAACATTGAAATTATTAGTTTTAGTTCATTTAATTTAGAGTATGACAATGATATAGCAAACGTTGATCCAAAATGCTTGATTGAAACAATCGATAATATCGATCATAAAAATGCTGAAGCGGTGTTCATATCATGCACCGCTTTACGCGCTGTGGAAGTTCTGGACCAAATGGAGAAACGAATATCAAAGTGTGTGATTTCCAGCAATCAAGCCATAATTTGGGATTGTTTGCGCTCAGTTGACATTAATAATACTATAAGCGGGTATGGAAAATTATTTTCCCATTAAATCTGATGATTTCACTTGAAGACATAAAACAAGCTCACGACAATATATCCAGTTATATTCATAAAACTCCCCAAATATATTCAAAGGCCCTATCAACAGATAGTCAAAAAGTATATTTAAAATTAGAGTCTATGCAAATCACTGGCTCCTTTAAGCTGCGAGGAGCAATGAATAAGTTACTGAGCTTAAGTGAGGAACAGAAAAAAAGCGGAGTAATTGCAGTTTCTACTGGCAATCACGGTAAGGGAGTTGCCTATGCCGCTAAACAACTGGGTATTAAATCTAAAATTTTTATGTCCAGTCTTGTTCCCAAACATCGTTGTGATGCAATTAAATCTTTAGGGGCCCTGGTTGAGATTGTGGGAACAAACAGTGATGAAGCAGATTTATACGCAAAAGATTACGCATTAAAGAACAGCATAGAATTAATTCATCCTTTCGATGATCTTAAGATCATAGCAGGGCAAGGCACGATTGGTTTGGAGATGTTAGAATCAATGCCATCCGTTGATACAGTTATTGTGCCTACATCAGGGGGGGGATTGATAGGAGGTACAGCATTAGCCATTAAAGCGCAAAAACCAAACGTAAACATAATAGCTGTGTCAATGAAGCGAGGCGCTTCCATGTATGAAAGTCTTAAAGCTGGAAGACCGGTTGAAGTGGTTGAAGAAGAAACGCTGGCAGACTGTTTGGGGGGCAGCATTGGATTAGAAAATAAATATACTTTTAAAATTGCACAAAATGTCATTGATGATTTTATATTAATCGATGAAGATAAAATTTCCGAAGGTATTAAATTCAATTTTGAATTTCATAAGCTTGTTACGGAAGGTGCTGCAGCTACAAGTGTTATGGTGGTAAAAGATAAATTATCAAAACTTATAGGAAAAAATGTAATTTGCTTAATTTGCGGAGGAAACATTGATCCTATGCTTTTTGCCAAAATTATTTCATGACAAAACTTTACCGAAAATATTCATCAGCATTTTTTTTATAATTATTTTTTTTTCTTATTTTTTGCAAAAGATATTTTAGCAAAAAATTGTCATAAAGAAGATTTTATAAATTTTGTTCCTGATGCAGTTGGATGCATAGCAATTAATATTCATCAAGAAGAAGAATTGTTAAATAATATTTATAAGAAAAATAAATTAGTTTTTTTTATTCATGGCGATCAAATTGAACCTAAAGTTAGTTATTTTAATAAGTTTGCCTCTGATTTTATAAATCCTAACGCACTTAAATTATTGATAGAAAACAAATAAAATTCGGAAATATTGTATTTTGAAGAAGACCAAACTAGTGTTTTAAGAAATGAAGAATCAAGGAAATCCCTGAAAAAAGTTATAAATTCTTTGTTTTTCAGCTATGTTTGATTTTTTTCATAATCCGCAAATGAGAATTATTCTTTTTTGATTTAAATCAAGGATTTTTTAAACTGATAATAAGTTTGTATAATACCGAAGTTGATTATATAACTTTTAGTGGTATTGGTTGCAATTATTACATACGGGGGTTCTATGCCAAAAATTATGGCTACAGTAGTTAGAATAACAGTCACTTTTTTTATTATTTTCTTTTCTTTGAACGCATTCTCAATGAATTTAACCGAACTTATTGAAGGACTATTCAATACTGATGCTTCAATAAAAAGTGCGGAGTCTGATGTTAAAGAAGCAAAAAATGACATTAAAACAGCTTGGACTGCTTACCTTCCTGAACTTGATGTTAAATTTATCAGAGGTAATGAAAACAAATACAAGTATGAGGCGGCAAACGATCACTATGATCATCAAGAAATGGATATAACCCTTAAACAAAAATTGTATGATTTTGGCGAAACTGGTTCAGACATTAGACAAAAAAGAAATGCTTTCATAACTGCCGACTTAGATCTTCAAGCAGAAAAAATGACATTAATACTAGATGCGGTTGACGCATATCTTGGTTACATTGATGCGGTAAAAAAATATGATTCAGAAATTGAATCACTTGAAAGTAAAATTGAATCAACCGGCCAGGAAGAATCACGTGTTAAAAAAGGTTCAGGCTTGGCCTCAGATGTTCTGCAAGCAAAATCTGATCTTGCAACTTCGCAAAAGGATAAAATAAAAGCAGAAGGTGATTTAAGAAAAGCCCGTAATAAATTTTTCAAAGTTTTTAAAATAGAACCACCAGATAGCATTGATTCAATGAATTTAATCGAACTATCTTCATTAGGTAATAGTCAACTGCCAACTTCATTGGATGATGCATTGAATAAAGCAACAATGGGAAATATTGATTACGTAAAAAAAGAAATTGATGTGGAGGACGCGGAACAAGATGTCGTATCAGCTAGATCGGAATTTTTACCCGATTTGGACTTTGAATCTACTTATAAGTGGAAATATAATGTATCTGGAACAAAAGGCGGAACAGAGGAAGTCAATTGGAAAGTTACTCTAGCCGTTCCATTGCAACCTTGGCAGGATACGGCAGATTATAGGAATAAAAAAATGGCGTATCTAACAGCTCAAAAAGATTATGAAGAAGAAGCTTATGTAACTAAACAAACTGTCGGTGATTTGTGGGAAGATTATCAGGTGTCTCAGGTAACAACAGATTTCGCCCGAAATAAAATAGTTATCTCTGAAGAACTTTTGACAATTAAAAAAAGAGAAAGACAACTTGATCAAGCTGACGCCGCGGCTGTAACTGCAGCTGAAAACGCGGTCAATGATGATACACAGACTTTGATTGATGATGAAACGGCTCTTACTGAGTCCGCACTTGACTTATTGGAATCAATAGGAGAATTAACTTTAGCTAGTTTGCAAGATCAAATCTCAACACCAGCTGAATCTTCCGAAGAAGCTGCCTCAACTGAAGCTGCCTCAACTGAAGAAACGACTGAGGCAGCATCTGAAGATGAAGGACCTCCGCCGGAGGCCGCGCCTGTTGAAGGCGTTGTGATTACGAACTATACCGATGAGGAACAAATGAATCTGGCCGCCGAAGCAGAACAAGCAAGATTGGCATTAGCTAATGCAATAAGCGGATCAAGCGAAGCTGGTTCAGGTGAATCTGACGCGGCTGCAAGTCCTGGTTGCGCAAGTAATACATACATTGGTCAACAACAAGCAGACGGTTCTTGGAAAACTGTTTGTAAGAAATAACAAGGAGATAAAAAAAAATTAACAATATAAAATAAATGGCAAAAGAATTTACAGGGATTGGCGAAATTGCAGCAGGAACTCCTCCTAGTCCTGAACAGGTCGATCAAATATATGAAATTATATCCAATGCCCCTGAAAGCGAGCAAGAAGATTTAATCCAGGAGTTAGCAAACGAATACCCTGACTCAGGTGGCGAAATATTATCTGAACTTATTCACGCTCATCCAGAAGATGCAGAAGAAATCGCAACTGCAACTGCTGCTGCCCTGCCTGAAGCCGCCGCCGAAGTTGCAGCCGCTGTTGCGGAAGAAGCACCAGAAGCTGCTACAGAAATTGCAGCTCAAATGGCGCAAACAAATCCAGAAGCAGCACAAGCTGCTGCACAAGCTGTTGTAGAAGCAAATCCAGAGGCTGCCGCTGAAGTGGCAATCGCAATGGCGGAAGCTGCCCCGAGTGCCGCTGCTGATATTGCTGCTGGTGTAGCTGAGGCAAATCCTGAAGCTGCCGCAGAAGTGGCTACAAGTGTTGCTGAAATTGCTCCAACCGCTGTTGCTGAAATAGCAGGAGCTGTTGCTGCCGCTGCTCCAGAACAAGCTGCGGAAACTGTAAGTTCAATGGCTGAAGCTTCACCGGAAGCTGCCGCATCAATGGCGGCTGCTGTTTGTGAACACGCTCCACAAGCTGCTGCGGAAGTTACATCTGCATTAGTAGAATCAAATCCTGAAGGTGCAAGTGCTTTAGCTGGAGCGATAGCTGAGGCAAATCCAGCTGTTGCTGCAGAAGTTGCGAGTGCTATTGCTGAAGCGGCCCCTGAACAGGCCGCCGCTGCCGCAACCGCGATGGTTCAAGCAAATCCAGCTGCCGCACAAGGTGTGGCGGAAGGTGTTGCTGAAGCAAATCCTGAAGCTGCTGCAGAAGTTGCAGCTGCACTAGTTGAAGCAATGCCGCAAGCTGCCGCATCAATTGCAGCTGGCATAGCTGAAGGTGCTCCTGAACAAGCAGCTGCTGCTGTAGCTGCAATAACAGATGTCAATCCTGATGCTGCAGCACAAGCCACTGCTGCTGTTGCACAAGTTGCCCCTGAACAAGCCGCTGCCGCAGCTAGTGCTGCTGCAGAATCTAATCCGGATGCTGCTGCTGCAATTACAGCTAGTGTTGCAATGGTTGACCCAGAAGCTGCCGGTGAAGTTGCAAGTATACTCGTAGAAGAACATCCAGAACATTCAGAAGATATGGCCGCTGCCGTGGCGCAGGCTAATCCAGAAGCCGCCGCTGAAGTAGCAGGCGCAATGGCTGAAGCAAATCCAGAAGGTGCTGCGGATATGGCAGCAGCAATGGCTGAAGCCAATCCTGCCGCCGCGCAAGGAGCTGCTCAAGCAGTGATGGAAGCTAATCCAGAGGCCGCTGCTGAAATTGCAAGTGCGATGGCGGAGGTTGCTCCACAAGCTGCTGGAGTTATTGCTAATGCTGCTGCTGAAGTCAATCCAGAGGCTGCTGCTGAAATTGCAAGTGCTGTAATTGAAGCTGTTACCACTGCTGCAAGTGAAAATGCTGCTAGCGCAGCTGAGACCGCAGGAACAGATGCTGAAGGAACAGATGCAGCTGTTGCACAAGCCGCTGCACAAGCAGCTGCACAAGTTGCAGCTCAAGTTACAAATGGAATTTCACAAGCTGCTCCAGAAGCTGCAGGAGAAGTTGCTGCCGCAATGGCTGAAGCAGCTCCAAGTGCTGCTGCTCAAATTGCTCAAGTAGCTGCCGCTGCTAATCCTGAAGCTGCTGCTGAAATTGCATCTGCAGTTGTAAGCGCAGTTGTTGATAATGCAGCTGAAAATGCTGCCGCTAATGAAGATGCAGAAGCTGGTGCTGCTCAAGCTGCTACTCAAGTAGCTGCCGCTGCTCAAGCTATTGCTGCAGGAGTAGCTCAAGCTGCTCCAGAACAAGCTGCTGAAATGGCAACCGCTCTTTCTGAGGCAGCCCCTGATGCAAGTGCTCAAATTGTTGCTGGTACAGCTACAGCAAATCCTGAAGCAGCAGCTGAATTAACAGCTGCTATTGTTGAAGATAATCCTGAAGCTGCTGCAAGTATTTCTATAGCAGTTGCTCAATCAAATCCTGCCGCCGCCGCTGCTGTAGCTGGCGCTGTTGCCGAAGCAGCCCCAGAACAAGCCGCCGCCGCCGCAACCGCAATGGCTGCTGCAAATCCTGCGGCTGCACAAGGTGCTGCTCAAGCAGTCATGGAAGCCAATCCTGAAGCTGCTGCAGAAGTTGCTGTTGCTATGGCTGAAATGGCCCCTCAAGCTGCTGGCGCTATAGCCGCCGCGGCCGCTGAAGCTAATCCTGAAGGTGCTATTGAAGTTGCAAGCGCTCTTGCTGAATCCAATCCTGCTGCTGCAGTTTCAATTGCTGCTGCAGTTGCAACTGCTTCTCCAGAACAAGCTGCTGAAGTTGCAGCTGCAATGATGGAAGCTGCTCCTGATGAAGCTGGAGCAATTGTTGCTGGAACAATAAATGCAAATCCAGAAGCCGCAACTGATTTAACAGCTGCATTAGTTGAAGAACATCCAGAACATGCCGCTGATTTAGCTATGTCTATAGCTGAGACAAATCCGCAAGCCGCTGCAGCTGTAATAAGCGCTGTTGCAGAAGCCGATCCAGAACAAGCTGCAAATGCAGCAATAGCAATGGCTGAGGCAAATCCTGCCGCTGCTCAGGTTGTTGCGCAAGCAGTGATGGAATCTAATCCCGAAGGTGCTGCCGAGCTTGCAGCTGATATGGCTGAAGCTGTACCGCAAGCTGCTGCTCTAATTGCAACTGCTGCAGCAGAAGCAAATCCAGAAGCCGCCGCAGAAATTGCAGGCGCAATGGCGGAAGCTAGTCCTGAAGCCGCCGCACAAATTGCAAGCGCTATTGCGCAAGCTGCACCCGAACAAGCAGGTGAAGCAGCTGCCGCAATGGCGGAAGCTGCGCCTGAAGAGGCTGCCGCTATTATAGCTGGGACAGCTGCTGCCAATCCCGAAGCTGCCGCTGAATTAACAACTGCACTTGTAGAAGCTGATCCGGAAGGGGCAGCCGAACTTGCCACTAGTGTTTCTCAATTAAATCCACAAGCTGCCGCTACTGTTGCTGGCGCTGTCGCTGAGGCTGCTCCAGAACAAGCTGCAGAAACTGCTGCCGCAATGGCCGAGGCAAATCCTGCTGTTGCAGGTGCTGTTGCATCTAGCATGACAACTGCTAATCCTGAAGCTGCGGCTGAAATAGCTTCAGCTGTAGTTGAAGCTGCTCCCGCTGCTGCTGCTATCGTTGCTGCAGGCGTTGCTCAAGCAAATCCAGAAGCTGCTGCAGAAGTTGCAGCTGCAATGGTTGAATCAAATCCAGAAATGGCAACTCAAATAGCAGCTGGTGTTACCACTGCAGCTCCAGAAGCTGCAGGCGATGTTTCAGCAGCTATGAATGAAGCAGCACCCGAAGCTGCTGATGCTATTACTGCAGGTACAGCCGCCGCTGATCCTGAAGCTGCTGCAGAAATTATTGCAGCAACTGCTGCAACCGATCCTGAAGCTGCTGCAGAACTTGCCGCAACAATTGTTCAAAATAATCCAAATGCTGCCGCTGCAGTTGCTGGTGCAATAGCTGAAGCTGCACCGGAACAGGCTGCAGAAGTTGCAACTGCGATGGCTGAAGCTAATCCGGCTGTTGCTGCCGCTGCCGCACAAGCGGTAATGGAAGCAAATCCAGATGGAGCTGCTGACTTAGCAATTGCAATGGCTGAAGTTGCCCCACAGGCATCAGCGGGTATCGCTAATGCTGCCGCTGCTGCGGACCATGATCACGCTGCTGAAATTGCAGCATCAATGGCTGAGGCAAACCCTGCCGCCGCCGCTCAAATTGCTAGTGCAGTAGCGCAAGCTAATCCGGAAGCTGCAGCTGAGATTGCTGCAGCTGTAGTTGAACAAAATCCAGGTGCTGCCGCTCAAATAGCGCAAGGGGTTGTTCAGGCAGCTCAAACAGCTGCTGGTCAAGAAGCAGCTCAAGAAGCAAATCAAGATATGGAAACCGGAGCAACAGGTGAAGAAACGACTGCTGAAATGCAAACAGCTTTCAGTGATGCCGCAAATGACATTGCAGGAGACATTGCAGCCGCAATGGCGGAAGCTGAACCAACAGCTGCCGCTGCTGTTATAGCGGGAACGGCTGCCGCAAATCCTGAAGCTGCTGCCGAATTAACTCAAGCTTTAGTTGAATCTAATCCAGAAGGTGCTGCAGAACTTTCGGCAAATGTTGCTCAAATGAATCCAAGCGCTGCTGCTACGGTGGCTGGCGCTGTTGCCGAAGCGGCCCCAGAACAAGCTGCTGCTGCTGCAACCGCAATGGCTGAGGCAAATCCTGCCGCCGCACAAGGCGCTGCCCAAGCAGTGATGGAAGCTAATCCAGAAGGAGCTGTTGAACTTGCCGCTGCAATGGCCGAAGCTGCTCCTGAAGCCGCTGCTGGTATTGCTGCAGGCGTTGCAGCTAGTGCACCGGAAGCCGCCGCTGAAGTTGCGAGCGCGATGGTTGAAGCAAATCCTGAAGCCGCTGCTGCAATTACAGCTAGTGTTGCAATGGTTGACCCAGAAGCTGCCGGTGAAGTTGCAAGTATACTCGTAGAAGAACATCCAGAACATGCCGCTGATATGGCCGCTGCCGTGGCGCGGGCTAATCCAGAAGCAGCCGCTGAAGTAGCAGGCGCGATGGCTGAAGCAAATCCAGAAGGTGCTGCGGATATGGCAACTGCAATGATTGCAGCTAATCCTGCTGCTGCTGAAGGCGCAGTTGAAGGACTTATTAATGCTAATCCAGATGGAGCAGCTGATATTGCTGCGACAATGGCGGAAGCCGCACCTGCAGCTGCTGCTGCAATTGCTGGCGCTGTTGCAACGGCCGCACCAGAAGCAGCTGCTGAAGTTGCAACTGCTTTAGTTGAAAATAATCCAAACGCTGCAGCCGCTGTTGCAGCTAGTATGTCGAATGCCAATCCTGATGGAGCTGCTGAAGTAGCAGCTGCTCTAGTTGAAGCAAATCCTGACGCCGCCGCTGCTATCGTGGCTGGAACAGCTGCTGGCAATCCAGAAGCTGCTGCTGAATTGACTACTAATCTAGTTGAATCTAATCCAGAAGGTGCCGCAGAACTTGCGGCAAATGTTGCTCAAATGAATCCAAACGCCGCTGCCGCCGTTATGAGCGCAGTTGCTGAATCTTCCCCTGAACAAGCTGCAGAAATTGCAACCGCAATGGTGGAAGCAAATCCTGCCGCCGCGCAAGGAGCTGCTGCTGCTATGGCTGCAGCAAACCCTGAAGCTGCTGCAGAAGTCGCCGCCGCGATGATTGAAGCGGCCCCTCAGGCAGCTGCATTAGTGGCCGCAGGCGTTGCATCAGAAAACCCAGAAGCTGCCGCGGAAGTGGCAAATAACATAATCGAAAATAATCCAGAAGCTGCCGCACAAATCGCTGGAGCTATGGCTCAATCTAATCCAGAAGCTGCAGCTGAGATGGCCGCGGCGATGGCGGAAGAACATCCAGAACACGCCGCCGATATGGTGGCCACCGTGTCACAAGTTAATCCTGAAGCGGCTGGTGAAGCTGCCGCTGCGATTGCGGAAGCAAATCCTGAAGGCGCCGCTGAAATGGCCGCCGCTGTGGCGCAAGCTAATCCAGCAGCTGCCAATGAAGTTGCAAGTGCGATGGCGGAAGCCAATCCTGAAGGCGCCGCCGAGATGGCTGCGGCAATGGCGGAAGCAAATCCAAATGTTGCTGCAACAGTTGCAGGTGCGATAGCGGAAGCTGCGCCCGAACAAGCAGCTGAAGCCGCAACCGCAATGGCGGAATTAAATCCAGATGCGGCAGGTGCAATTGCTCAAGGTGTTGCGGATGCTAATCCTGAAGCCGCAGCTGAAGTTGCAAGTGCTATGGCGGAAGAACATCCTGAACACGCAGGAGACATTATTGCCGGTGTAGCAAATGGGGATCCTGATTCTGCTGCCGGTGCCGCTACAGCCATGATGGAAGCCAATCCTGATGCCGCCGCTGAAATGGCCGCGGCTGTCGCTGAGGCCAATCCAGATGCCGCAGGGGATGTGGCCGCTGCTTTGGTTGAAGCAAACCCTGATGCCGCCGCTGAAATGGCCGCGGCTGTCGCTGAGGCAAATCCTGACGCAGCTGGCGATGTTGCTGCCGCTCTTATTGAAGGAAATCCAGAAGCCGCTCAAGAAATGGCTGTTGCTATGGCAGAAGCCAATCCTGATGCGGCGCAAGGTGCTACTGAAGCCCTTATTAACGCTAATCCTGATGCCGCTGCGGAAATTGTAGCGGAATTGGCTGCAGCTGTGCCAGATGTTGCAGGTGAGATCGCAGCAGGCGTGGCGGAAGCTGCGGGAGAGGCTGCTGGCGAAATTACAACAGCTATGGCTGAAGCCAATCCAGAGGCTGCGGCGGAAATAGCAGCCGGAGTCGCTGAAGCTGATCCACTTCAAGCAGTTGAAATTGCAACTGCGATAGCAGAAGCAAATCCAGAGGCTGCCGCTTCCATAGCGGGTGCGATTGCTGAAGTTGTTCCTGAAATGGCAACCAGTGTGGCTGAATCCTTACTTGAAACAAATCCAGAAGCAGCTACTGATATGGCTGCTGCCGTAGCTGAGGCAAATCCTGACGCCGCAGGTGATGTGGCGGCTATGCTTATAGAAAATAACCCTGAAGCCGCAACTGAACTGGCCTCCGCAATGGTAGAGGCTAATCCAGAGGCTGCAGCTGCAGTTGCAGGAGCAGTTGTACAAACGGCTCCTGAACAAGCTACTGAAATAGCAAACGCCATGATTGAGGCCAATCCGGAAGCTGCTCAAGGAGCCGCAGAAGGAATGATTGCAGCAAATCCAGAAGCTGCGACTGAAATTGCAATGGCGATGGCGGAAGAACATCCTGAACACGCAGGAGAAATTGCCTCCGGTCTTGCAGAATCAGCACCGGCTGCCGCTGTTGAAGGCGCATCCGCGATGGCTGAAGGAAATCCAGATATTGCCGGCGATGTTGCTGGCGGCGTGGCTGCGAACGCACCTCAAGTTGCCGCTGTGACAGCAGGTTCGATTGCAGAGGCAAGTCCGGAATTGGCAGGCGATATAGCTGCAGGCGTTGCTGAGGCCGCTCCTGCGATGACGGGTGCAGTTGTTCAAAATTTAGCCGAGGCGAATCCTGAAGGAGCCGCGGATATGGTGGCAACAGCGGTTGCTGCGGTGCCAGAAGCCGCTGCAGGAATAGCTCAAGGCGTTATTGCGGCAGACCCAGAAGCTGCCGCACAAGTAGCAGCCCAGGTTGCTGAAATTAATCCGGAAGCCGCAGCCGATGTGGCTGGCGGCATGGCGCAAGTGGCGCCATCATTAGCAGGAGATATCGCAGGCGCAATAGCGGAAAGTAATCCAGATTTAGCTGGTCAAGTGGCCCAGGGAATGGCGGACGCCAATCCGGCTGTCGCAGGTCAAATAGCTGCCGGAATGGCAGAAGTTAATCCTGAACTGGCAGGCGAGGTGGCAGGCGGACTTGCAGAAAATAATCCAGAACTGGCTGGTCAGTTGGTCGTTGGCATGGCGGGAGCATCTCCTGAAATGGCGGCTCAATTCGCAACCGACATGTCCGGAAATCAAGAAATGAGCGGACAAATAGCTTCAAGCATGGGTCAAATGGCTCAAATCAACCCTGATATGGCGGCGCAGTTCGCAGCGGACATGGCTGGAATTAATCCAGAGGCTGCTGGACAGATAGCGGCAGGAATGTCTCAAGTTATGGGAGCGCAAGCCGCACAAATGTTCAATGCCAACATGGGTGAAATGATGGGGGAAGATTTTGCCGCGATGCAGACTCAGATGACCGACATGATGGGAGAAATGGCCCAACTCATGGGTGACATGATGGCCGCAGGAGACTTTATGGCTCCCGGCATGGGACAAGGCCCTCAAGGACCTATGGGCGGACCAATGGACATGGGAATGGGCATGATGCCTGGAATGGACATGGGCATGATGGGACCTATGGGCGGACCAATGGACATGATGGGCGGCATGATGCCTGGAATGGACATGGGCATGACG
>Ga0208524_1000562_pt1 | contig 19146 bp, 19 predicted proteins | sample ETNtaG_28_FD_185779 | JGI IMG/M metagenome (GOLD analysis project Ga0208524, IMG submission 185779) | Marine microbial and viral communities from oxygen minimum zone, Eastern Pacific Ocean - ETNP201406SV61 (SPAdes) (version 2) | ecosystem: Environmental > Aquatic > Marine > Oceanic ... | reverse complement strand
TTTTTCAGGAGGGTGGGAAGGTTTCAAGGCTGGACTATCAAAAATTGTTTCTCAGGATATTGCCTCAGGAAACGGAACCACCCCCGAAGGATTTTCATCAAAGGTTGCCATACCGGGTGCGCTCCAGGCGGTCTCCAGCGGTTCGAAAGCTGTTGGCGGACCGTGGACAGGGATCATGTGTATGACATACATGTTTGCTTTGATGGGGATACAGTCCTCCCCGGCATTTTCTATGTGGTCATTTTCTAACAAGACCAGCAAAGCTTTTCGCTGGCAGCAGGTGGTGGCCTCTTCACTGATAATTGGTATCATCTTATTTACATTCACCATTTTTCAGGGTTTGGGTGGTCATATTCTTGAAACCAATGGAGTGTTAGAGGGAACAACAGATAAGAATCTAGTTCCCCAGTTAATAAACCTCATGTCATCTTCAGCACCTTGGTTGGTGGGTTTATTGGCGGTCTGTGCATTGGCAGCAATGCAGAGCACCGGAGCAGCCTATATGTCCACTTTCAGTGGTATGGTAACCCGGGATGTGTTCAAACATTATTTTTCAAGGGATGCTTCTGATAAAACTCAAAAGTTTTTTGGTCGAGTGTTTGTGGTTGTCGTGGCAGGAGCCGCACTGATTGTTGCCGCAAAATCCACACAGGCCATTGTCATGCTCGGAGGCTTGGCGGTGGCATATGGTTTCCAGATGTATCCTGCTCTTATAGGGTTGTGCTATTTTCCTAAAATTTCTACAAGAGGTGTTGTTGCTGGACTGGTCGCAGGATTGATTGCGGTTACACTGACCGATAAAACATCGGCCTGGTTTTCTGTTCCCTGGGGGGCTTATCCCTTAACGATTCACAGCGCTGGGTGGGGCATATTTGTAAATTTGATAGCTGTTTGTGTTGGGTCAATCTTATTTCCAGATACGAAAGATGTAATTGATAGAAAGAGGACCCGTCATAATTTTATTCAATCTGTTTCGGGTTTGTCAAAAGACAAAAAAAGATTGGTTCCCCTTGCATGGTTTCTAACAATTATTTGGTTTGTCATCGGTTTTGGACCTTTTGCAACCATTGGAAATACTTTATTTTCAGACCCAAATAATCCAATGACCTGGTCCCCCCTTGGTCTCCCATCTCTTTGGGTGTGGCAACTGCTTTTTCTAGTCTATGGGATATTTGTGATGTGGTTTTTGGCTTTTTATATGGAGCTATCAAAACCCGTAGACCCAGCCAAAATTAAATCCTAAGAAGGTTCTCAGTAGTTTAAGGTATTTATCAGGTCCAGAGGTCCAGGACACAGATATATGTGACAGGACTGACAGGCATTAATAACATTATTATATGATTTTGGAGTAGGGTTTGTATCAAATGTTTTTGACTGTGTTAATAAGAATTGACTCATTCCTTCAAGCCCCGGTTTATTAAAACTTTCATCAGTCAGACCATAGTTATAGAAAGATTTAAAGTTTAGCTGAGCAGTTTTACCTGCTTTAAGGTCTGACCTTGCCTGCACGAGTTGTGTTACCATCTCCCTCATGGCATTTGCCATTTCACTCATCTCATTGGGGAAGCTCTGGCTTTTATTTTTTGCGCAGGACACAAAAAGGAATAGACAGATTAGCGGTACAACTATTGGACTATTTTTCAATTAGAACACCCTCTGCAATGAAATGAACCACGTTCTCAGGTTTAGTTATCTGTTCGATGACTTCCTGTGGTTTACCGGCATCCTCAGCGTAGTGCCTGAGCATCTGAACTGAGACCGTGTCCATAAATGCGGACCCATTTATAACTGTATTTTTTTGATTCACACCAGATTTGGGAACAAAAAAACCATAATCTTTGAACCTGACCATCAGTGTATCTGTGTTTGAGACCTTGACCTGCATCCAGCATCCTTTTTTTGGACAGGTTTCAATTATCTTACCTGAGATAGTCAAATTTTCTGATTCACCAAATTTTACTTTTTCAATCACATCGCTGTATGAGTGAGTGACAGTTGGCGAGATATCAGCACCGTAACGGTTAAACGAATCCTTAGTACAGGAAATGATATTCCATAGGACTATAACTAAGATAATGTTCAAGATTTTCATTAATGCCTCTAAATATTATAAAATAAAGAAATCATGGATTGTTGCCTGTGTTACATTAATTTAAGGTATAATTAATATTTCTAAAACTATTTTAGAATTTATATTTTAACCTTTTTATATTGAAACCATCTTATATACCAATTAACTTATTAAAGGAATAACCATGAAACGAGTAATACAAATCATTCTACCACTTTCGATATTGTTTTTGATCGGATGTGAGGGAATGTTAAATAAAGACCATGACAGACCGTCTTCAGCAATGGACACGGAGGCCCTTGCAAAAGAGCTGACCAGTGAGCTAGGACTGAACGGTGACCAAGAGAACGAGCTCTACTCCCATATTAAAAGAGGAGAGAGGTTTCATCCACACCCTGCTAGCTTGTGGGAGTTGGCGGTTCACCTCTCTGAAACACTGACAGAGGAACAGCTAGAGCGACTGCTTACTCCACCAGAAGGAACGGGTTTCCATGATATGTCATATGGATTGAAGCCAGAAGAGCATGAACGCTCCGGACCCAAGGATGAATTCTTTATTGAAATAGTACGATCTCTGTTAACCGAAGAACAGCTTGAAATATTTGAGAGCTATCTTGATTACCGCAACGAACAGGTAGATATACTAAAATCAAACCTTGATTCAGGAGATATGGAGTTAGATATTGTAATGAGAGAGATCAAAGCGCTCCGGTCTTTGTTTAGGGTTCAGCTGAATGGTTTACTAACAGATGAACAGAAAGAGCAGCTTGAACTTCTCATGGAAGATGAAAGACCTCGCCACCCTCGAAAGGGGCCTGACTCTGAAAGCATGGAACTGGTCAGAGAGGCTATGGAAGAGGCTCTTGGACTGACAGATGAGCAGATCACAGCCTTGGAAGAGCTCAAGCTAGAGTTTGAAGCTTCACAGGAAGAACTGAGTGCTACCTACCTCAGCGATCAGATAACGGAGGAAGAGTTCAGGGTTTCTTTTATTGAAATGCTGGAAGTTACCCGTGAGGCTAAGGATGAAATCTTCACTGAAGAACAGCATCTCATAGAATACACCGTGCCCTTTCGATTCGAGCTCACCGCCATTTTTTTGGTCACAAAAGATTTGGACGGGGCTAAGCTAAGTCTGCATTGAAATTAAAAGGGAGCGATTTTCGCTCCCTTTTTTGTTTGTTTGTCACTTATATTTTTGTTTACTAGGAAGGTTGGTCAAGGTAACTTAAAATATGTCGCCCAATAAAACATCCAATAAGACACCCCATATTTTTGTCTATGTTCAGTTATTAGACCCAAAAAATAATGACCCTCACTTAGAAGATAGTTCCTCTTCGTTTATCCGACAACTGGGTAATATTCTTATGCCCTTTACTGAAACATGGGAAATAAGTTACATCGAGCAGAGAGAAAGAGGGTTTTTCGTCCAGTTTAAACATGAAATAGATGCCCTAGACTTTTCGCTAGCCTTTTTGGAAAGGGTAAGGGAAACCAACGATTTTGAGGTAGGAGTTGCGATCCACTGTGGAAATGATGTTCTATCTGCCCAAAGGGAAAATGAAAAATTAATCTTATTTGCTGGGCCCAATGAGGTTGTTGTTTCTGGAACGTTAAATTTTCATAAGATCCAGGATTCCCATCATAAGTGGGAAAGGGTGGGAGAAATTAAATCTGAAGAAACGGGAGGTGATTTAGGTGTCTTTGTGCATGATACATTCAGTGAAACCCCACACCAAAAGGAGGACATATTTCAAAATTTAAAGATTGAGAACCTGAGGATGGAATATTTAATCCCGCTGATCATTTTAGTCTTTGTGGGGTTGTTTTTTCTTTTACCAAAAGAAAAACTAGAACCGACCATTGCTGTGTGGATGATGGAAAACAGGGGGGAGATGGAAGATGATTTTTTGGCCTGGGGGATTACTGAGGATATCACAGAAATGTTAGATCATTCTCAGAATATTAGAACTGTACCGTTTGATGAAATAACAGAAGCATTCTCGTCTGATAGTTCTCCAATAGAAACTGCTGCTCAATATGGGATGAATTATGTACTTGTTTCAGAGTTTAACAAGGTGGAGAATGGAGTTGACATATATTATTCTCTAGTGAACGTAAAAACTGGCAAAAGTGTATATTCCAAAAAACAGACCGTTCCACCAAAACATATTCCTAATATTGTCGGATTTCTGTCCCGTAGGATAATGATTTCTTTGGATGTAAATGATATTGAGTTTATTGAATCCCGGATGCCTATAAATCCTGATGCATACAAATTATATCTTAAAGGGAAATATGTTCTTGGTAAAGCACTATATGTTGACCAGATAGATCAAGGGATATCTCTGCTGGAGGAATCCATTCGTTTAGATGATAATTTACTTCATGCAAAATCTTTGTTAGCTGAGGTCAACAGAGAGAGGGGGGACCTATCAAAAGCGCGAGAGTTGTACACTGAGGCAATGACCAAGGCAGGTGACGAGGGAAACAAACAAATGGTCCGGAAATATTCAGTTTCCTTGGGAGATATTTTTTTGGAGATGGATGACCTGTCCAATGCGTTGAAATGTTACCAGAATGCACTGTCCTTTACAGAAAAACTTAGATATAGCAAATACAGTCCTCATATTCTGAATCAGATGGCATTAATTTATTTTAAAAGAGAGGCGCCAGATTCCGCTGAATATTATTTAAAAGAATCAATAAATATATCGCACCAATTAAAGGACTCATTGAGCACGGTATCTGAATTGCTTTTCTTAGGGAATATTTACTATAATTCAGAAGATTATTACAATGCCTTAATTCGATTCGAAAAGTCTCTGGAATATTCAAAACATATTGAAGACACCACTGCCACATCAAGCGCACTCCACTACATTAGTGATATTTATTGGATCAAAAAGGATTTTACACGTGCACTTTTATTTCAGAGCGAGTTATTATCATTCCTCAAAAAAAGAGGTGATACTAATAGTATTGCTTGGGCAACCTTCCGGATGGGCAGTATTTATGAAAATCAATGTGATTATGTTCAGGCAGAGAGATATCTTTCACAGTCACTTAAGCTAAGGAGGTCATTAGGGGAAAAAAGAAATATCGCTGAGGTATTGAGCTATTTAGGGATAGTATCACTTAATATGGAACAATATAATAAGGCTCAACACTATTTTAATGAGTCAAAACGTATATATGAAGATTACAGAGACCGCTCAGGATTAAGTTATATGAGTCATAATTTAGGTGAAACTTATTATTATAAAGGAAACTCATCTAAGTCGGAAGGATATTTTAGGAAGGCCGTAACTATATGGAGGGAATTACAAGATCCCTCTAAGGAGGTTTGGTCATTGTCCTGGTTGATATTAGCAGAGATGGAATCAGGAAATCGTGAGTATGAAGTTGATTTATATATTTTGAATAAAATATTAAAACAAAATAAAATTGAAAAACAGGATATACCTATTGTCAGTTACAATTTATACCTGGTGTATAAAAAGAAAAAAATGACTGAAGAGTCAGCATATCATTTAAAAAAAGCATACAATGAAATAGTTGAGACCGCTAATGAAATGAATAATGAAGATGATAGAAACTCATTTTTAACAATAAATCCGTTAAACCGGAAGATTGTAAAAGATTGGGAAAAATTAATTATGTGACGTTCTGAAAGTTTGTATCTAATATTTCATATTTTAATCTTCATTTGAATATTTGAACTCCATTCCGGCTTTTTTCAGCCTGTTTATCAATGTTTTTCCCATTGCAGTGGCAGGAGTCAGTACTCCAAAATTTTGTGGTAGTAATTTTTCATCGATGGCCAGACAAACAGCTGCCTCACCTATCATAAGAGCAGTTCCAGAATATCCCGGATCGGAACCACATGAAACTGTTACTTTTAGCATATTATTCGATTGAGCCCCTATAAGGTCAAATATGAAAAATCCACTCTTTCTGGATTTCTCTGATGGTCCTTGTCCGGGTTTGGGCAGGAGAGTTTTTGATAATAACCATCGGGAGAATCTGAAATAAAGCATCCCGGTAAAAAGCCCTAACCCAAGTGCGTAACATTGTGCCTTGACCTTGCTAAAAGGCTTTTTGGGAATGACAGAGACCTCATCATAGATAAAGTCTTTTCCATATTTAAAATTTAACAGTGCGTTGGTTCGCCGTACGATAGCAGAGTTGAACCAGGACATGATGAAGGGTCCGATCCAGCCTTGACTGATTTCATCCCACTGTATATTTTTCTGGTGAGGTTGTTTTCGACCTTTTGGGGTATTCTTTGGATATAGAGAATAAGGATTTTTCAATATCCTTTTCATATCCTTATTCTTTGCTAGTTTCATGATTTCTATCATGCTTGCAATAGTACCGCCACTGATACCTCCCTTTACTTTTTTTACATAAAGCCTTATTCTCTTTATGGGTGTTCCAAAATCACATATTGAACGTTCTTGTAGAATGAAGCATCCAAGATCCGAAGGGACTGAATCGAAACCACAGGAGTGGACAATCTTGACTTTTGCTTTTTCTGCGCTTTTATGAAATTTGTTAATTGTATGATGGATGAAAGGTACCTCACCCGTTAGATCACAGTAGTGAGTCTGAGTACGAATGCATGCCTCGACCAAAGCGCTACCATAAAGTGAGTAGGGGCCCACTGTCGTTAATATGACCTTTGTTTTGTCGGTAATAGCTTTTAAGGACTTCAGATCAAAGCTGTCACCCGTAAGGATTGGCATTTCTTCAGGATCATTAAGATTTAGATCATTACGAATCGTTTCTAATTTTTTGTGGTTTCTCCCAGCGATTGCCCATCGAAAGGTAGATCCTATCCCAATCCCATAATTTTTCATTAAATATTGACAAACCAGTTTACCGGTAAACCCACTTGCGCCCCAGATTACAATATCATATGATCGCTTATCTTTCATTTTTATAAAAAAACTGCGAAACTAAACATATGGATTAGGAGTGACTTTTAAAAAGATATTTTTTACAAGAAATAATATTAGGTACATTTCAAATTAAGAATTAGTCCAATACTAAGTAAATAACTATTATATTATAAACAGCAAGAAAGGTAACCCTTTTTGCATCCATTACACATTCTATATTAAATGAAACTTCAGGGTCTCACACTTTTTGATAGTACACATTTAGCCTATATTTTTGGGAGTATCGTTTTCTGTATCGCTGTTCCATTTCTTGGAAAGTTCTATTGTCATAATCCTGATTCTAAAAAGAGATGGGTTATGGGATTGATCTGGTTTACAGTGGTCCAGGAGGTCTTTGATTATTTTAACCGGCTGCAGGTCCGTGAACTGAATCTGGAGCTGGACCTTCCGCTTCATCTGTGCCATATTGCCTTATTGGCGTCAACCATAGCGCTCTATAACAAGAATGTAGTATTGTTTGAATCTGCTTATTTTTGGGGTATAGGAGCTTCCTTTCAGGCTATTCTCACACCTGATATGAGTGACTTTGATAATAATTTTAGCCTGGTGACATTTTATCTTCACCATGCCCTGATAATTGCTCATGTGCTCTGGCTAATTGTGGTTGAAAAAATGAGGTGCAGGAAGGGAAGCGTTCTCAGGACAATGTTGATCACCAATATATTTGCTGTAATTATTTATCCCATAAACTTGGTCATTGGCGGAAAAGCTAATTACATGTATCTGATTGACAAACCACCGGTGAACAATCCCCTTTTGATGGGTGAATGGCCCTGGTATATCCTGAACCTTGAGATCATCATCATACTATACATGGGATTGTTATATATTCCATTTTTCTTGAAAAATAATAAATCAGCCAAATTAGATCAAGCCTGATTTGTTCTAAGGTCGTAGTCATTTAAGAAAAATTTTTCTATATTTGCCCTTGATATGAGTTGGATACAGAATAATTTAATTCCATTTCTCGAATATTCTTCAATACAGAGTGTCTTGATAGTGATGGGCGCTGTCATTGTAGCGAAGATAGCTGATATAATTTTCACACGGATCTTTAGACAGTTGGTGTCTAAATCTCAAACCAGTTTGGACGATAAAATAGTTGACCTTTTACATCGTCCAATTTTCTATTCCATCATATTCATTGGCCTTTCAATTGCAGTAAAACGAGCTGGATTTCCTGACTATATAGATTATGCACTGGTCGGTATTTTTAAGACCATAACTATATTGCTATGGTTTGTCATTTTAACCAGAATTTTTGTTCTTTCTATGGAATGGGCATCCCGTCGCACATCCAGCAAACTATTACAGAACAAGACTCTCCCCTTGTTTAATAATTTGGGAAAAATTTTAATTACACTTTTTGGGATCTATTTTATTTGTCTTGCTTGGAACATAAATATTAATGGGTGGCTGGCCTCAGCCGGAGTACTGGGGATTGTACTGGGTTTAGCAGCAAAGGATACAGTCGCCAATTTTTTTGCAGGCATTTTTCTCATGGCGGACTCGCCATTCAAAGAGGGAGACTATATACTGCTAGATACGGGAGAACGTGGATATGTAAAAAGTATGGGAATACGCTCTACCCGCATCATGACACGTGATGATATTGAGATCACAATTCCAAATTCGGTTATTGCGTCATCTAAGATTGTCAATGAGAGCGGGGGACCTGCAGAAATTGAGAGAGTACGCATTACCTTGCAAGTTGCCTATGGTTCAGATATTGATAATGTAAAGGAATTACTCAAATCTATCGCTATTGAAAACTCAAATGTTATGGATGATCCGGAACCCAGAGTTCGCTTCAGGGAATTTGCGGATTCAGGCTTAAAACTTCAGTTGCTTTTCTGGATATATAAACCGGAGATCAGAGGCAGGACCGTTGACCAGGTCAACACTGATATATATAAACAGTTTGCCCAGAATAATATTTCCATTCCATATCCTACGATGAATGTTATTATACCAGAGAAAGCCGATGATACATAAAGGATGTGGTTGAGATACTGCATTCTTCTGGTCTCTCTAGTTTTTTCACAGGGAAACTCTATATGGGAGGTCATCCAATCTGAGATACTAAATCAAAATTGCACATTGGAGTGTCATGTCCAAGGTTCGTCTTTTGTAGAACAATTTAACCAGTAATTTTTCTTAACAATAGATATTTATGGTACCTATAGGTTAGCTGGATATTGAGTATAACTCTTAATTTGTGTCAGTGATTTGAGGCATGAGTTCTAGGTTTAAAACAAATTATCTTTGAATTCACAAAATAAATGTGAAACTATTTAGTTTAAATACAATATAGTTACTTGTAACATTAAGATATTAAAGGAATAAAATGAACTTTACAATTTTTAATCGCATGTTTAGAGCATCCAAATTGGATGTGGAATTATATGAAGAGGTAGAGGCAGATAAATCCCTGCTAACTGAAGCTATGGTGGTTGTCATACTTTCCAGTCTTGCCAGTGGTATTGGCTCCTGGTCCATGGGTTTCGGTGAACTATTCACTACAACAATAGGGGAACTGATCAGCTGGTATGTATGGGCTTTTATTGTTTATCTTATTGGGACAAAACTTTTGCCAGAATCTCAAACAGTAGCAGACCATGGTGAACTTTTAAGAACCATCGGATACAGCAGCGCTCCCGGTGTAATTCGAGTGTTAAAATTAATTTTACCTTTTGATGGAGCGATTGATTTTCTCGCTAATATCTGGATGCTTGCAGCGATGATTATTGCAGTCCGGCAGGCTCTGGATTATGAATCCACCATGCGGTCTGTAGGGGTCTGCATATTGGGATTATTAGTGAAGATTATCGCTCTAACTTTCATATTATTGGCATTGGGTTTTCTCTATAGTGTCATAGGGAAAGCAGTTTAGCTCGGTGTGACTTGAAAGATCTGTGTTGCAACAGCCGGAGAAAGAGAGCTCTCCCGAATCTCGTGATGAGGATGTCAGGAAAAAACTTTGGAATGTAACGGAAGAACTTTTAGTGGGATTCAGTTAGTTAGCGACAATATCTAATAATTCCACCTCAAAGATCAATAACTCATTTGGTCCGATTTTACCACCGCTTCCTCGTTTTCCATAAGCAAGCGTAGGTGGGACATAAAGTTCCCACTTGGCACCAACTTTCATGATTTGCAAGGCTTCTGCCCAGCCCTTAATGACAGAGCGAAGGCTCATTATAGCTGGTTCATTTCGCTCAACAGAGCTGTCAAAAACAGTGCCATCCAGATGTTTACCAGTATAGTGAACTTTAATATTTTCATTTACCGTGGGGTTTGCTCCTAAACCAGTTTGAATCACCTTGTATTGTAGTCCGCTGGATAATTCAATAACCCCGTTCGCAGTTTTATTCTTTTTTAGGAATGTGTCGCATTTTTTCTGGTTTTCTTCTGCTAATATATTTTGTTGCTCTGCTTTATTCATTCGTACAGACTTATAATAATCCCGGAGCATCTGTCTGGTAACGTTTTCTGTGAGCAAAGGTTCTTTCTCGTTATAACTTGTTACAAATCCATTAAAAAATAAATCAGAATCAATATCAAAATTCTGTCTCTTATAAGATGAACCAAGATTGACGCCCATTCCATAACTTATGGAGTCCATTTTTGTACTTAGCTCAACAGGACCGGTTTCACTTATCTTTGGTTTTGAGCAGGACAGAGAATAAAGAAGTAGAATTGAAAAAAGGTGGATTGGTTTCATTTCATTTTTTTCGGTATGTGAATACTAAGAGTACAATGATAAAATCTAAAATCGCTGTGAGAATAAATGCCAGAATAACCTTTATGGAAAAATAATTCTGAGCGAGGAAATATGCGCCAATATTCGCTATCCCAAATAGAAACCAAGACAGCCAGCTTACTCCCTCTGATTTTTGGCTCTTGACAATTTTTACGATTTGAATCATCGTAGACCCCGGTAGAATAATTGCCGGAAACCATGTAAACAGGTCTTTAAGTAAATCCAAGATGACAGAGAATATTTAGAACCAACAGTGAAAAGAGAATCTTTATCAGGAATTATTTAATAATTTTACTGCGGTACCGTAAACCAGTAGTTCTGCTGTGCTCTGCATGATCATAGATGTCTGGAACCGGACACCAACGATCCCATCCGCACCCAATTCTTCGGCTTTTTCAATCATTCTCTGAATGGATTGCTCTCTGGACTCTGCTAGCATTCCGGTGTACTCTTTTATTTCTCCACCAACGATAGATCTCAGCATCGCACTTATATCTTTGCCTATATGTCTTGCTCTTATTGTATTACCAATAACTGTCCCTAAAGTATCGGTTATTGTATATCCTGAAATGGTCTCTGTTGTAACTATTTTCATTTATCTATTCCCCTGAACGGTTCTCTATCTTTTGATCGTTGATTTTCATTAAAAATATCGATTAAGAACAAAATAATTCCTATCAAGATCACAGCGATCCCCAATCCGATTATAGGGTGAGATGAAAGAAATTTAAGAATAATAGTTATAAATTTCAGTGTCAGCAAAACAAATCCGCTGACAATAAGATAAAAGGCAGTTTTTCTCATAAAATTTTTTTAAATAAAAAGTAAATCCAAATAAAATTCCAGTTAATTTTCCTTAGAAAATAACCTGAATATGGGTAAAAACATATTGATTTATTATGGTGAACACTATTCAAAAAGGACCATTCACTTTTCACTCGATTATAGGTGGTTATGATAAAAATATAACCTACTTGATCCAAACGCCAGAAACAGAAAGGGTGTGGGCTGTTGATGCTTCTGTCTCAATCAGAGGATTACCCTGCGAATTAAAAAATCGAATAGCAGGAATATTTATTACTCATACACATGGTGATCATGTTGCCTATCTTGATCAGTTTATATCAGAAAACCCCGAGATTGATATTTATCTTTTTGAAGGATCTTCCTACAAAAGGTTTGATAAAAAATTCACTTCGATTTCAGATGGGGATATAATTAATATAGACCAATTTCCAGTAAAGGTATTGCACACTCCTGGGCATTATCCGGACAGCTGTTGTTTTCTATTTAATGATTCTTTATTTACCGGTGATACTGTTTTTATTGGCAGAACTGGAAGGACAATAAGTGCAGGTTCTAATGTGAGAACATTATATCGTTCCATTTATAAAAAGGTATTAACTCTACCTCAAGATATCACTCTTTTCCCCGGACATGATTATGGACCCAAACCTTACTGCTCAATAGAAGAAAACATAAAAATGAGTCCCTTACTTCAGGCAGAGGATGAAGACGATTTTGTTTTTCGAATGGAGGAATATGAACATAGCAGAATTCCTTAACCTGAACACTGAATTACCTAACACCGAATTTCAGTTTAAACAATATGGTAAAAAAAATGATACCATTGTCATTGGGCTCCATGGCTGGACAGGAGATGAACATTCGCTGATTCCCGTATCCATAGGGGTCATGCTACACAATTCCCTGTGGATTTTTCCTAGAGCTCCATTTAATGCACGAAAAATTTCAAAAGGGTATTCATGGTTTGATAGAAAACCGAAATCAAAAATAGAAGTGTTGGAAACGGTTCATATTATTAAAAAAATTGTAGATTCGATCCACGATAGAATGGATAAGAATGTAAAAATATTCTTATTGGGTTTTTCTCAGGGGGCCACCCTTTCAACTGCTGCAGGTTTAATCATTGGAAACAAGATTAACGGTATTGTCTCGATCGCAGGATTTCTAAGTAAAAAAAATGTAGAGATGCTGAACATAGAACCGATAGGGTTCACTCTTCCTATGTTGATTTTACATGGGACTAAAGACCAAGTTATTCCGGTGGAAAGCGGAATTGAATCAATGGAAATTTGTAAAGAATTGGGATGTGATGTTGTGATGAAAACCTATGACGAGAAGCATAAAATTCCTGTTACTGCTATGAAATTCATTAGGGAGTTCATGGCAAAATAATTATTTAATTAAATAGAGTAAATGAAATGGAGATTTTTTTTGATTGGATAGAAGGAATAAAAACTTAATATTGTTTTTCATTATTAAATAGTTTCAATCTTAATCATATTTGTGGACCCTGTGATTCCAATAGGAATCCCTGCCGTCATAATAAATTGCTCTCCTTTTTTTATCAAATTATTATCAATAAAAAATTTTCTACAATATTTAAGCATCTGATCCGTTGATTTAAATTTTTTAACTTTTATTGGGATAACCCCCCAGGTTAGAGATAATTTTCTATACACCTTGTCTGATGGTGTCATCGCAAAAATTAATGAAGATGGTCTAAAACTTGACATCGTATTACCGGTGCTCCCTGACTCAGTCATAATAACCATTATCTTGAGTGAGAGGTCTCTTGCAATTTTAAATGCAGATGAACAAATTGCGTTTCCAGAATTTGTTTTGTCTGGTGATTTGATTAAATTAAAAAACTCCTCATTATCTAATATTTCTTTTTCAACATTTGAGACTATTGATTTCATCATCCTAACACATTCAAGCGGGAATTTTCCTATGGCTGTTTCACCTGATAGCATGATTGCATCAGAGCCATCATATATAGCACTAGCTACATCACTGACTTCCGCTCTGGTTGGCATAGGGTTTTCCATCATTGACTCTAGCATTTGTGTTGCTACAATTACCGGTTTACAGCTCACATTGCATTTTCTAACAATTTTTTTCTGTAACGTTGGAACTTTTTCAAGCTCTAGTTCTAATCCAAGATCTCCCCTTGCAACTAGAATCCCATCAAATGCTTCTATGATATCATCTAATTGTTCTATGGCTTCAGATTTTTCTATTTTTGCAACTACAGGTATCTGATAATTTAGTTTATTAAATAATTGATCAATAACTAACCTATCAGAAGCAGACCGGACAAAACTAAGTGCAACCCAATCAATACCTAGCTTAATCGCTAGTTTGACATACTCAAGATCTTTTTCCCCTACGGTTGGCAAATTTATATCTAACCCACATATATTCACTCCCTTCTGTGGTAGAATATCCCCCTTGTTTTTTGCTTTAATCAATATTTGGGAGTTTGAAATCTTATTTTGAACTATGAATGAAAGTTTCCCATCATCTATTTTAACCTTTGCCCCTTTTTTAATCCCTTTAAACTTAAGTTTTGCGTCAAGTGGAACCTCAGCGTTTAGACCTAGCGTGTATAAGTTTCCTCTTTTAATACTGATAATCTCTTCGTTAGAGGTTCTAATTTTTGGTCCTGGAAGATCCATCATTATCGAAACACTTCTATTTAATTTTTTAGAAATATTTCTTATATTTTTTACTAGATTATCAATATCAAAAATATCACTGTAATGGGACATATTTATCCTTGCAACATCCACTCCAGCAATTATCATCTTTTCTACCATTGATTTTGATATAGTTGAAGGACCAAAGGTCGCTACAATCTTTGTTCGTCTATATTTCATATATAATAAATTATAACTACGGAGTAAACTCTAGAGGGGAATTAATGTTGTTTGTTGAGCTCAATTTACTTTATCTCGGGTAAAAAAAAGATACTGTGAGGTCTAATTGGTTCAATCCCCGCTCCTAAACCTAAGAATATTTTTGAGGAAATATCTATTTTGTAGAGATTAAATCAGCGTCAAATTAGATAATAATACTTATTCTATCCTTACGTTTATTGCTCGGTCTCCTTTCATGTCAAAATCTATGTCAAACAACACCCGCTGACCTTCTCTGAGTCCTTTATTTTTGAGGTGATCTCTCAGACCACTGACATGTAGAAAATAATCTTCACCGTCATCACCGGTCACAAAACCGAAACCTCGATCTCTATCATATTCTTTAACTGTTCCTGATTTCATAGCTCTATCCTTTCCAATTATTTAATCCTGTAATGCAATTGAACTTGAAAATCTAGATATTTTGATCCACCTTTACCACTCACACCTGCCTTACTTCTTGGAAAAGTGACAAAAGGAATTCCAATTCCTTCATGATAATCTCTCAATTCAAATTTTAATGAATATTTTTCATTCATTCTATATTTCATTCCGATCCCGAAAATGAACAGTGCGTCCTTTTTACCATCGATAAACCCAACATCAATTAAGGTATATCCTTTCACTTTTTCACGGGTTTGAAGGGAAAACTCCACTCCAGGCCCAAATTGCAGAAAATGATGGGAACTGTCTGAAGATTCATGATTCAATTGTGTATGCAAAATAGAAAACCTGATTCCGTAAGAGGGAGACAATGTCCAAAGTCCGCCAATGGAGAAGTCATGTGAATTTAAGTAGTCAGTTCTGGGCATGAAATAACCGATTCCGGGACCAACTTCCATTACCGATGAGAAATTATCCTGAGTTTTTCCTCTGAATTCTGAAGATAGAACGATATTAAAAAACAGTATGTAAACAATCCATGCCTTATTGAACATACTATGAAACATTAGAATTTGATTTCTTCATCCATATTATAAAACATAAATGACCAGATATCTGCCTGTTCTTCGATATATTTTGATGTGGGTTTCCCGGCACCGTGCCCTGCTTTTGTTTCTATTCTGATTAGAAGTGGATTGGGATTGTCAGATCTTTTTTCCTGAATAGTAGCAGCATATTTGAAAGAATGAGCTGGAACCACCCGGTCGTCATGGTCAGCGGTTGTGATCATCGTAGCGGGATAGAGTGCATCTGAATTAATATTGTGCAGAGGAGAATAGGAAAACAGATTCTCAAAATGTGCAGGGTCATCACTGCTTCCGTATTCTACAGCCCAGGCCCATCCAATGGTAAATTGATGGTAGCGAAGCATATCCATCACTCCCACAGCAGGAAAAGCAACTTTGAACAAATCCGGGCGCTGATTTATTACTGCACCGATGAGCAATCCACCATTTGAACCGCCACGTATCGCAAGTTTTTCTGGACAGCTATATCCTGCATTGATAAGGTACTCTGCACCTGCGATAAAATCATTAAAAACGTTTTGTTTATTTTCAAGCATTCCAGATTTATGCCAGGAATCTCCATATTCTCCGCCACCCCTCAGACAAGCAAGGGCATATACACCTCCATTCTCCATTAGAACAATATTCCCAGTACTGAAAAACGGCTGCATGCTGATATTGAATCCGCCGTATGCGTAAAGAAGGGTAGGATTTGTTCCATCCATTGTCAGGTTTTTATTGTGAGTGATAAAGATAGGAATTTGAGTTCCATCTTTACTCGCATAGAATGATTGGGAGGTCACATAATCTTCCGGAGAGAAGGCAACTCCAGATATCTTGTGTACCTTGGATGTCAAGGAATTTAAATCAAACCGGAAAATGGTCATTGGGTGATTGAATGTCTCAAAGCTGTAAAAAACTTCTTTTGAATATTTTTTTCCTCTAAATCCACCCAGACTTCCTGGAGAGGGGAGTTCCACTTCTTTTAGAAATTGGCCATTTTGCCTATGGACAAAGGCTTTGTCCTGTGCATCAACCATATAAATAGCAATGAGCTTATCACTTGGGAAAGAGACAGATTGCAAGGTATGTTTGCTCTCAGCAAGGACATCAAACCAGTTTTCTATTTCAGGGTTATTTAAACTGAAGGATACCAATCGTTTTTTGGGAGCACTTCTATCAGTCATCATATAAAATGTATTTCCCACATTATGAACGATTCCGTGGTCCCCATCAAAATCTGAAACAACTGATATAAAAGGAGAATCCGGATTATTTAGTTCTTTGATGGCAACCGTATTACCGTGAGTGCCCTTTGATTGATACAAGATAAGAAATTGATTATCCTCTGTTGTGTAAACATAGGGAGAGTGCCTTGGGTGTTCCGTATCTTCATAAATCAAGATATCTGTAGTTTGGTCAGTACCCAGTTCGTGATAATAAACTTTACTGTTTTCATTTGTAGCGGACAGCTCTTCCCCCTCTTTTGGTTTTGGAAATGTAGAATAGAAAAATCCAGTTTCGGTCCACGCCATTCCGGAAAACTTTATCCATTGGATGTGGTCAGCAAGCAGTTGGTTTGTACTCAAATCCAGAATATAAAATTCCTTCCAGTCTGATCCGGATGAACTGACACCGTAGCCCAGATATCGGCTGTCATTCGAAAAATAAGTACCGCTAAGAGCAACGGTACCGTCCTCTGAGAAGGTATTAGGGTCTAAAAGGACTTTAGGTTCAGCATCTAAATTATCCTGAGTATAAAGGACCCATTGATTTTGTAACCCATCGTTTTTATAAAAGTAGAATTTATCTCCCTTCTGAAAAGGAATGGAAAATTTTTCATAATCATTCAGCTCGGTTAACCTTTCTTTTATTTTGTTCCGGTAAGGAATTTTTTTCAGGAATTTATTTGTGATCCTGTTTTGGGCTTTCACCCAACGATTTGTTTCACTGGATTGGTCATTCTCAAGCCAGCGGTAAGGATCATTAACGGATACACCATGATATGTGTCCACCACATCCACTTTTCTGGATTTGGGATAAGTGAATTTTCCGTGGTGATATTTTGCTGTGAATACAAATAATACAATTAATATAACTGTTGTGTTGTATGTTTTTGTTCGGTTCATTTTTTCTATGAAGTTCGGTTAATATTAGTTTAAAGGATATATTTTTGTTCCAAAATTAATGTATAATCAATGATATTAAGTGACAACTCCTCTATTATATCTATATTCCTGAATGATCTCACCGGAAGAATCCCATTCTGTAAATTTTCCATTCATTTCCCCATTTTTATAAAAACAATCAATTTTTTTCTTCCCATTTTTATGCCAATGGATACAGCTTCCGTTCTGGATACCATGTATATAATTATTTGATTTCATTTTATTCCCCGTTTCATACCACTCCAGCCATTGTCCATGATATTTCCCCTTTTCATAGTGAATCTGAAATGTTTTCTCTCCGTTGCTGTACCACTGCTTACACAGGCCATGGCGCAATCCGTTTTGATATTCGAATTCTGATTCCATTTGACCTGTTCTGGACCATCTTTTCCATGTTCCTTCCTTTTTCCCATAGGAATAAAAACCTTCCTCTTTTTTCCCACTGTCAGGATACCATGACTGGATCTTGCCATGGCGAGTCCCTCTATCATAGGTGATGGATGACCGCCGTTTCCCACTGTCATACCAAGCTTCCCAGGTTCCGTTTGGCTGGCCATGAACAAAAGAACCATCTGATTTTTTATGTCCACTTGAGAACCATCCAATTTGCTTTCCGTGAATGATATTCTTTTCATAAAATTCCTTTTGTTTCATTTTACCGTTGAGATACCAAACTTTTCTCAGGTCAGATTTTAGTCCTAATACAAAAATTTCTTCCTCCCGAATCTCACCTGTAGGATAATATTTTTTCCATATCCCATCTTTTCCCCCTTTTTTAAATGACCCTGTCAAGTGTAATCTTCTATTCTGACCCCATTTCCGTAGCTCACCCTGAAGGATTCCATCTTTATATTGGATTACTTCTTTTTTCTCTCCGGTATTATACCATGATGCCCACTTTCCTGTTTTGTTTCCCAAATTAAACTTACCTTTTTGTTTTAATATATCATTTGCATACCACCACTGAAACAATCCATTTTTATCTCCACTTTTCCAAAGTCCTTCATACCGTTTTTTACCATTGAAAAAATAGTCGATCCAGAGTCCATCTTCCTGTCCATTCTTATATTCACCTTTCTGAATCAAGCTACCAGATTCATTCCATACGGAAAAATTTCCATGCTGGAGTCCATTGTTAAAACACTTTTCTTTGTGCCTGTGACCTGACTCATAAAAGGAAATGAATATTCCGTGTTTGGCTCCATCCCTTTTTACCTTACAGTAGGTTTTCATCAGACCACTTGGATAGAATTGAAGGTTTGCTTCGCCAACTTTCGGGAAAGATAATTCGATTGAGCAATCAGAAATATCTTTATAAACAACCCATCCCAGTGAAAGATAATCTTTCACTAAGGATGCCAGTTGATCCAGATTTTCAGTTGTTATTATTGTTTTTAACAGCTGCTGATTCACTGCAAAGTTTCACACATAAAATTGTTTGAAAGCAAAGAAAAATTATTAGTGTTCCAAATATATTTTTAACATCGAATTTAAAGATATTTTTC
>Ga0208524_1000557_pt1 | contig 19239 bp, 11 predicted proteins | sample ETNtaG_28_FD_185779 | JGI IMG/M metagenome (GOLD analysis project Ga0208524, IMG submission 185779) | Marine microbial and viral communities from oxygen minimum zone, Eastern Pacific Ocean - ETNP201406SV61 (SPAdes) (version 2) | ecosystem: Environmental > Aquatic > Marine > Oceanic ... | reverse complement strand
TGGAGGCATTTTTAATCGTGTAATTCAAAATAACAAATGCATCGGCAAAGGAAAAATTCCACGCATAGGATTCTAAGTGAACATCAATTCCAAGCGGGGTATGATTCGGAATTCCGTAATCATCTGTGGGTGTGGTTCCATAATCCTTGAAATCCATGGTGAAGTCCTGGTGAGAAACTGCATAAGGAGAATAATATTGTGCCATGGAATCCAAGGATGTTGATGAAATGGAAGATTGGATTTTTACATCTGAGTTAGCAAAATATTCAAAACCTTCCTGTCCTGACTCAAAAACACCATCAACTATAGCTGTAGAGACACGGCGTTCACCATTTACTTTCCCGCCGATCCATAGACCAGCGTATGAAAAATGTTCAACTTGTTCACGCAGGATCTCGGTGTTTTGCTTATACATACAAGAAGGCTGAATACGCCCATCGATCTTATTCCAGCCATTACCCAAAACACCAAAATTTGTAACAGCCAAACCCAACTGGCCTACAGATGTATATTTATCATAAACATCATCCGCAAATTGGGCTTGGACAGGTTTGTTTGAACCAATTATGAGTATTAAAAATATGAAATGATACCAGTATTTTTTCATGTTTTACCACGGATAAAAACAGCAGAAGAGTCCACTTGCTGAAAAATACGCCCGCCAAGTTAATATCGACGATAAAGGAAGTCAATTAAGACTAAAAATTATTTTAATAAAATAAGCTTCTGCGTTTGTACTGATTCCCCATTGGATAATTGTACAAAATAAACTCCGCTAGGTTGACTGGACGCGTTCCAAGTTATTTCATAATTCCCAACAGGGATTTCATCCTTTATCAATGTTTCAACCAAACGACCAGTTAAATTATAAATACTTATAGACGTGGCATGGAATGTCTCTACAGAAAATTTGATTGTCGTAATAGGATTAAACGGGTTGGGATATGATGGAAATAAAACAAACGTTTGAGGTAATCCAAAGTCAATATCATTACTGGTTGATAACGAATCATCCCAAGCGCGACCCGGTGTTCCCAAATCACCCAAACCATATTCCATATCAGACATGGCCCAGCTGGTATCTACATTATTATCATAATCAATATTTTTCAAATACATAGAGGCGCCCGATGAAAAAGGAAAGGAAGGATATTGATATTCTACTTCATCTACAATTCTATTTTCATTATCTACCAGAAATATTTCATCATCCTCAATATTGGATAATTGGAAACTTGAATATCCATAATCAGCCGTATATCCACCATTTACAGTATTATCAACATTTCTACCCAACACCAAATAGTCTCCTGGATTTATATAAAATTCTATGGATACAGTTTGAATCTCATGGAGGTCATCTTCACTGTCAGCAATTCGCCAGCCAGCAAGATCAATAGATATGGTATCATTGTTATAGATCTCAAACCATTCACCATAAGTGTCTGAAACTGCTGAAGGATTCACCATAACTTCCGTAACTACAATGTTATAAGGGGATGGATCACCTCCAGGGAATGAAAACGTAGCTATAACCGGCAAATGATCTGAGGCGTCGTGGAGTGCATCAGCCATGGCATCATTCACAGACGTATTATTTCCATTGTTGATGGCTTGATTGAAATGATTGCCGTCATTTCCCACGGCCCAATACGTGTTTTCCACATAGTTTATTTCATAGGTTTCATTCAGAACAGCCTCAGAAACAAAAATCCAATCAAAGCGGTCATCCATACCTCCATAGCTGCCGCCCCGGGGTGATTGAGTATGTACATCAGCAAAAGAACTATTGTTATGCCAATGACCTATTCTATCAATGGGATCAAATAATCTGCCATCGTCATCATTTCCTTCCCCGGTGAGCATATCAAACGCCGGTTCAGATGATGAACTGTTGCTGTAAATATTAAAATCACCGGCCACAAGAAAATGGCTACCTGTCGGCAGATCATTTAAATAGTCTCGCAAAATTGTTGCTTCAGCTAGTCTGGTCTGAGGATTGGGCGGATTAGAGCTTGCCTTGAGATGAACACCATAGACATTGAACTGCACTCCTGAATCATTATGCTCCATAGCCCATTCCACCACATCTCTCGCTCCGGTGGATTGAGCTGTGCTCACCAAACTGGTGCTGATAAATGAAAATACATCGTGACGGTAAAAAAGGGCAATATCAATACTGGCGCTCTGATTTGTAAAATCAGCTCCGGACCATAATCCCGGTTCCATCACATCCAACACATCTGATAAAAAATGATCGAAACCATCCTGGCCCACCACTTCCTGTGCGATGAGCAGGTCTGGCTGAACAAACTCAAGGACGGCGATGTAATCGTCTTCCCTGTCATTTTCATCTTCATAATTCAGCAAATTATATGTCATAAAAACATGATCGGATTGAGCAGTGATTTGGCACAACAATAATACACATAGAATCATAATTCTTTTAATCACATTATCTCCACTTTAATTGAACCCACGTTTAGTTTACGATGATTTTTCAATATTGTATTTTGGTATTTCAATAGCTTACTATTTTCATCATTTGAGAGCAAATTCAATTCATTCAAAACTGCCATCATTGCCGGAGGAGAACACCGCTGATTACCATCGAGAACTTTCAAAGCAATACCAAATACTTCACCATCTTCGTTGCGAATTCCCAAACCACGTACGGCTTCACCTCCAACTTTTGTTACGGCTCTGCCAACCATCGCTGATATAAAATCTGTATCAAAACGATCTGTTCCTGCAACCAGCATTGGGTTAGAAACCATGGCATCATAAAGTACATTTAATTCATCATATTTTCCGTTGGAAAACTTTTGGTACATAAGTGCAATATTATATAGGGGAATAAACGGAACCGGTGCGCTGCAGCCGTCAACTTCCAATGGAAAATTGTTTAACTCTGAATATGTATTCACCTGTTTCATGATGGCTTGCTGAACGGGATGGTCAACATGAGTATATCCGTTTGGGTCTGCTTGCAATTGTTTCGATAGGCACAACATTCCGGCATGTTTCCCACTGCAATTATTATGAAGAGCTGTAGGTTTTTGAGACTGTTTGATTAAGTCATGCTTAGATTTATTATCGTATGGAGCATGACTACCGCATTCATAATAAGAGATATCATAACCCAGTTTTTTTAGCATACTCTGGGCTGTGTTCACATGAATATCTTCCCCATTATGGGATGCGCACATTAAAGCTAATTCTTTAGTTGTAAAGCCCGCTGCTTCCGTTGCTCCTGCAACAATTGATGCCGATGCTTGAAATGGTTTCAGCGATGAACGAATACACGTCAAATAATTGGGATCGCCCCAATTTTGAACTATTTTCCCTTCTCCATCCACAACAACGGCATAAGCCACATGCATACTTTCAATAAAATTCCCACGCATAATTTTGCACATGATTCCCATGGATTAATTCACCACTTCAGAAATAAATACGAATTCATAATTGTCAGCTTTGAGTTTGGGGATTTCCCGCTGCAGCACGTTTAGTGTATGTTCTTTTACGTGTCCGATTCCAACTGCAAATCCATTTTCTTTGGCTATTTCAGCGAGTGAATACAATTGCTGGATTATTGAAGTTTCCTCGGGATTATTATCTAAAAATACATGTCGACGACCTGTAGGAACACCTATCAGACGCATGGTACTTTCAGCTTGGGTTTCTTTTGTTGTGCGGCTGTCCAAAAAATATTTTCCATGCTCTTTTAAAACACTCCCCATCACATTCATCACTCGTTTGTTTGCCGAAGCGTTTGACCCTTGATGATTATTCATGCCTACAATTTCCGGCAAGTGTCGTAAAACTTTATCCATTCGTTCTTCAATTTCCACACTGGTCATGGATGCTTTTATAATATATTCTTCTTCACCAAAGCTTGGCACAGTCGTTCCCATAGGCATGTGGGCGATAACTTCATATCCTGATTGGTATGCCTTTTTAGACATGGTTTGACTGTATTCATGACCGGGAATAACAGCATACGTTAAATCAGTATCTATGTTTAAAAACCCTTCCGAAACAGCATCATTTCGATAGCCAAAATCGTCAATAATTATGGCGATTTTACCTATGCTTACCGAAACTGTTTTTTCGATTGGTTCTATATCCGGCAATTCTGTAACAGGAGATTTTTCAAGAAGGTTGATTTTATTAAATGTGCCAACAACGATACTGATAAGAATCAAAACAATGAACAACAGAAAGACGATAAATTTTTGTTGTCGTTCACCCGTATCTTTGTGATTCGTCATTTTATGGTAGTTGAATTATTAGATCAATCATTTGGGGAATACCCAAATTTTGCGAACCAATTCGTACTCCATAGTTCAATCTGTACATACCGAATTGCAAGCCAAGACCTCCAGAAATTTCAGTGATATTTTCAGCCAGTTTGCTGCTTAAACGAAATGACATATTTTTCCATTTTGATATTGTAGACACATAAAAAATACTTCCGTTTATCAGGTTGGACCATTCGCCAGTTAAAGCAATGTTATTTACTAACTGATCCATCTCAACTTTAAGATTTGCCGTCGAAACAATTCTTAATGGCAATTTGGGTTCTTCGTTTCGAAGATCAGACATTTTTCCCAAATTCAAAATTGCTCCTCCTAAATTGATGTTTGGAGAAAGGGTCTTTGTTACTCCAATGTCCCCGGCAAATCCACTGCTGTTTTCCGTATAAAGATCAATCCGTACATAACGTATGGCAGCACCAACGTCTATACCAAGAAATTCTTTACTGAACGAACCGCCCAAAGAAAAACCACTTGCACCAAACGTTGCTAAAGGATCATCTGTGGGTCTTTCAGATCGCAATTCCAAATCATCCAAATCAACATATTTCAAATCCAGTCCATAGGACATTTTTTGCCCCGGAAATAAAACTTTAATTGCTGATAATTTTGTATTCGCTAACCATGAACCATATGAAACACCCATTGTTGGACCGGGACTATGTGTTAAAAGTCCAGCGGGATTAATACTATTTTTCTGGATAGCATTGGTGCCAATTGCTAGTTCCAATCCATTTGAAGGGATGGATAAAAATTGAGTACCTGTGCCATATAATACACAAGAAATGATCAGTAATAAAAATTTAAAAATGGAACGCATAGGTAATTATATGAGCAACTCCAGCAGGTAATTCTGCAATCATAGCATAATCCAGAAAGGCATCATTCTTTTTTATAAATGAAAAATTCATCCCGCCGCCAACTCCAATTCGACCATTTCCATACCCTCCGCGGAAAAAATAATTTTTCCTATATGTATATTCAACTCCGGCACGAATAGATTGTCCCAAATGCCCATAGGAACCATCAGACTTTTCCCCCGCAATGATTCCAGCGTCACCTGTAAAATATAGTTTTCTTTTCTTATATGTTATTCCTGCTCTGAAAATGGAAGGGAATACATCTCTATAAACACGCCCTTCTTCTTCGAATACTGAACTTGTGTTCCATTGGTAATAAGAATTCAAGTCTTGAACCATGAATCCAATAGTCATACGTTTGCCGGGTCGCAGCATTATACCAATATCAAACCCAGTCCCTTTTCCTGCCAAATCACTCTCATTCATGGGTAATTGGTTGTAGAGAATTTTTATATTGATTCCCAGACTAACCCACGGTTGTAGCCGCTGAGCAAAACTAATATAAAAAGCATCTTCAGATGTAGATAATGTTGATGTTGCTTCTCCGGCCAACGTTCGTCCGTCAATGCCATCCACTCCTGCACTGACCCAAGCGACTCCAAGTCCAGCTGTGGGAGGTAAGTGAAGAGCAAAACTACTGGCAATAAATTTCCGATCTAGAGTCAGTGAATGATACGTAAAGGATGCTTGACGTTTTTCTAAAAATGCAATACTGGCAGGATTATGATATGCTGTAAAACCACGATCAAGTTCTGCCGTAAACCCACTGCCCATTGCCATGGCTCTGGCAGATGTTCCCATTCGCAGAAATGAACCTGAATATCCTGCATAATCTGCAGCATTTAATGAAAAGGTGCATATGATTAAAATGTAGAATAATCGCTTCATTTCACAACAATTAATTTAAGCCAATGGTTACTAGCAGAGGCATTCAAGCTCTGAGAATATTTCAGTTTAATAAAGTATACACCATTATCCACTAATCGCCCATTTGCATCTTTACCATTCCATTTTATTGATCCTGTTTCTGGCTTTTGTCTGTTTAATGTTACACTATACACATTTTCCATGGCAAAATTGTAAATATCCATTTCCACTTCATAAGACGCAATATCGCCTAAGTGAAAGCGAACAAATCCATCCCCATCCAGCACGTTGTGAGAATTAGGGGAAAATGGATTTGGATAAGCATAAATTATTTCCGGATCATAATCTGCTCGATAGATTTCCCAATTACTGCCATCAAGATTCGATGATCGAGCAACACCATCTCCTGTACCAATCCAAAGTACCGGTTCGTTATAATATTCCCGTTCATCCAGCATGACAGCAAACACTTCACTGGATAATGTTTCATCACCTTGTAAGGGGGTCACATTTCTTGCAGGATTGAACAATGCCCAGTTTTGCCCATCATTTGTTTTCCAAAGACCATTTGCTGATGCAGCAAACACAAGTGAATCCTGCGCATACACATTGTACACTCGCTCACCGACCAAAGTTGTGTGCCACGTGCCGCCATCATTCAATGTATAGCTTACACCCCGCTGCTCAGTCGGATCATCAGCATTCATCGTTGCCGCCCATATAATTCGCTGTGAATTCCAATTTTGCTTGGCAATACTTACTACAAAATTTCCAGATAAGTTTTCAAATGGATAGGCATAATGCTGCCAATCAATACATCCTTGATTTCCAATAATTCCCCGATTGATGCCATTCGCCGTTCCAACCCAAACTGTATCACTATAGGCTAAAACTGAAAATGCTTTATGATTATGATTCCCTCCATCAATTGGATCTCGAGGATTCATGTAAAAGTTCTTTAGAATTTTTTTACCATCCACCATTTCATAAGATGAATCAGCGCAGGTAATAAGAGTAAGTTTGTCATCTTCCGGTGTTGGGACTCGTTCCCAACTGCCATCTGAAATTTTATATCGTCTTAATCCACCGGCCCAACTGGTAATCCACACAAACCCACCATCGATTGATGCGTCATACGTAATATTATATTCCTCAGCTGTTATAGGTAATCCCTGAATAAATCCAATACCACCCCAGGGAAATGTTTCTGCATCAGCAAAATCTATAGGCTGGCTATAATAAGTCCATACCGGAAATTCAGTTGTGGTATTCTCTGAATAAACAACACCCCTACCAATGGGAAAATCATTTTCACTCCCGGCAAAAGCGGCGAAAACAGTATCGCCTTTCACTGCAATAGCAGAAACACCTCCTTCAGGAAAAAATCCGCCCGTACTTAAACCATTCGTCAGTTCTGAACTTGTAAAGAATGTTTCCACATTGAGCGAATCTTTTACCCGGGAAAGGCCTCTCCCGGTTCCTAACCATACCCAACTAGTGTCGCCTTGTAAACGAATTTCTGATATAACGTTGCTCAATAAACCTGGCTGTGAGGTGTCGGATGAGGAGATAGATTTCTGATGCTGTAAATTAAAAGGCAATTGAAATTTTGTTGCAACTTGAGGAAACAGGATTGTCGACAAACAAATAATTACAGCGGTTTTAGATATCCAATTGGCACTGGATATGCGTTTTATAAAACCCCTTTGTTTCAGTAATATCATTCCACAACCAGTGTTGTTATAAATGGTTCTGATAAAATTCCTGAATAATCCCGAGCATAAAAATAAGATGTATATGTTCCCAATGGATTATTTGAATCAATAATGATATACCGGGAAAATTTTCCATCATACGCTTCTTCATCCCAAAGATACATGGAAAAATCCTGAACACCATCATCATATAAAGAAATGGGACTTCCGCTGGAATAAGTACCATCCGGTTTCTGAAACATTAGATAACACGTTTGTACATCTTCATGGCCATCCGGATCAGAAACTGTAACGACAAGATTTCCCACTGCAACACTATCCGCTCCGGGTCTGCGCATGGTATCCGGCATACTGACCGATAAAATTTTTGGGCCTTGATTTCCTGTCTCAAAGATGAGCATACGTCCCTTGATAGTGGTACCATATTGAACTAAAAATTTGATATATACATTTCCTGTATCTGTGGGTTCCAAAACATAAGATACATAATTTGAATCATTGCTGACGTTAATAGAATAAATATCATCATCGGGAATAATATCGCCTGAATATCCAATATCATTCAACACAAGTGTATCCGCTTTTTGAGTTGAATCAAATCCAAAATAGAGTGCATTCACCACTTGAAGTTGAGTTCCAAGATACGAGGGCTCAACCTGAACGCTGAAAAAAAGCTTATTCAAGCCTTGATGATAATTGAACTGAAGATCCTGCAAAGAAGCAATTTCTTCATCGGTGGCATCGCCACCGGGACAGCCCAAAATAAATAAAAGCAGCCCGGAAAGTAGCCAAAGGGTTTTACGCATGGAAAAAAAGTAATGCAGTTTCATCATTCGATTCCATAAATATGATGAGTTAATAAAGTTCCCACTTGTTCCAAACTGGCAGGTGAACATTTGTCCGGTGTATCCTCTTGAGTATGCCAATAATTATCAAATTTATGGGGATAATCAAAATCAATAATGTCTATTGCAGGAATTTCTGCAAATTCCCAAAGAGGTACATGATCATCAAAAATTGAATAACCAAGTGATTGGTCAAATGCTGGTAAATTTAATCTATTGGCCAATTTCCATATTTCCCTCGCTAGTCGTGGAGCATGACGATAAGATAATCGTTCGATGGGTAGATGGAGATGTTTATCTCCCACCATATCAAGGACGATTGCATGATCCGGTTTGGGAATTGGTAAATTTTTAGCAAAATATTGGGAACCTAGCGCATAGGATGTATTGTCCCCAGACATACCCAAATCTTCACCATCAAAGAAAACAATAGTAACACCTATTTCAGCTGGATTTGATTTTAATATGTGAGTTATTTCTAATAAAACAGCCACTCCACTTGCGCCATCATTGGCTCCCATAATGGGCATATTTTGATTTTCAATATCTGATTCCTTATCCGACCATGGCCGTGTATCCCAATGTGCTCCGAGTAGAATTTGTTTTTCAGCATTTGGATTAAATCTGGCAATGATATTTTGCAAATCATAACTCCCACCCCGATGTAGATCATCATACGTAAATGGCTGTGTCCAAACTGTGTCTGCAGTTGCTACCAATTCCTGTAATAAAAAAGTGAGACATTCTTTGTATCCGAGAGAACCGGGATTACGTGGACCAAATGAACATTGTTTTTCCAGATACTGAAATGCATTTTTACCAGAGAATTCCGGGACTGTATTCTCACAGCCGGCACTTACCAGCAAAGTAAATATGATTAAGATTATTTTCATTATTATTTTCATTTTTCTACCATTCACCAGCTACCAGATCATTTATCGCCAGTCTTAACCACTAATGGCAATATTTACATCAAACCCGAAATCACGATCAATTTTCTTACCTGTCGTTTTCGAATCTGATTCCCTGTATTCATAAATGATTCCACCACTGATTTGAGAACTGAATGAATATGAAATGCGCAATGATGTTTTCCAGCCGGAATTAAATGCAGTCTGTCCAAATTCTGCACCTCCATCCTTACTTCCAAGTGATTCACTTTCATTCATATCAAAATTGAGGGTGAAGTTTACGGTATTCTGGATATTCCAATCGTCCATATATGGCAGCGGAATTGTGAATCCTCCGCGGTGGCTGTAATTACTGCTTGCTGTCCATGATTTTTCATTGCGCACGCTTAATCCATTGGATTCATCCTGCACTGATTTGGACATATTGTGGCGAATATTCATGGAAATTCCTTTTTTCAAGTTCATATTCAACCCAATGAGAGGTGAAAAACTGATGTTTTTTCTTGCCGATCGCTGATTTTCAGTGTAATCATCAATAAATTGAGTTAAGTCAAATAACGGCATGTCCGGACCATCAAAATTCTCAAATTGCCACGAGCGGGATTCCTTTCCGTTTATGGCGTGTTCCATACTTGCAGAACGGGCTATTTTATTTATGAACGGCCATTTTTCCACTCCTGTCCAACGCAGACTCCAGCCAAAAAATGGAAGACCTTCTTCCAGTTTTTCGCCCCAAAATAAATAATCCCGGGACATGGATCGCTGCTCAATATTCGATGCACCGATGGTTGTAACAATATTCTGTGCGTAATTCACTGACGTGGATATATTCCGTGTAAAATTCACACCTGTCCGAACAGAAAAATCTCGTTTGTGATCCCATGCTCCCTGATCAGATCCAACATCAGTAGCATGATCTAAACCATGTTCCGGCAGCCAACCAAATTTGTATCCTGTTGGTACTGTACCTTGCACTCCCCGGCCAGTTCGGTTGAGATTCTCTGTATACGAAAAAGTGATTGGATTCACTTTTTTTACCATTCCGTGCATTGCAGTTAAAAAGGCATTTTCTTTTTGTTCAGGTTTAGCTTCTTCAACCTCTTCATCTTTATCTTTAGTTCGCCCCCTGCGCCTCGTACTACCTGCACTTTTCTTCGCTTTTGAAGGTGGTTTATAAATCATTTCAAAAAATTGTGATGGAAGGATATTAAAGCTCGATGAAAATCGTAATTGAGTTCCTATTGTTGCTCCATCGATGGAACTGGCTCGTGGCTTATTCCAGCGGAAAGCAGCGGTATGGTTAAAATTAGGCTTGAGCCAGGTAAACAATTGTGGATTAAATGACGTTGTCAGATTTTCAGTGATGTTTTCCACAACACCCGGATCCAAATCCCTAATAGCCATCCAGGCATATCCACGAAAATCTCTAAGGTCGCTGCTGATAGATCGCTTATATTTTGTTTTCAGCTTATCCGTCAAATTGTAATCCAATGAAAATGATCGGCTTAAACCAAACGAATATGTATCTGTACGGCTGCCAATCCGCTTTGTTGTTTGCGACAAAGCTTCACTAATGTTCAAACTGGTATTGAATGCAGAAGGGGAATAATACATATTCATTTCTCCCAATTTTTCACCCAGCCAAGGGACATCTTTAAGCCACTTAAATGGTGTTATGTAGTTATCCCTGCTGAATGGATAGGAATAGCTAACCTTTCCTGAATATTTTTCATTCAAAACTTCTTTATTAAGCGAATTAGAAGATGTTGACTGGGAAGCTGAAAAACTGGGTTTAATCTTATCGAGCGTTGCTTTAATAAACTTATTATCTGATTTACTGGATTTTGTTAGGGACGTGCTGAAAGAGATTTCCTGTTTCTTGCTCATAATAGAATCGGGGACATTTTCCTGATCTACCAATATATCTGAATCGGGGAAGTATTTTGGACGATTCTCTGATTGTGCAAAAGTCGTGTTTAATGGAATACTCAATCCCCATTTTTTAGGTAGTAATTTGTGTAGCTGAATATTTGTACTGACTCTGAAATTTTCTGTATTTGTATTACTACCCAACCGTTGCTGTAATACATGAAAATCAGCATCCTTTCTACTGTAAGAAAAAGTAGATGAAGCGATATCCGCTAAATTAAATTTGGATTGTATGCGCATTGCCACACCACGTTCTTTTTTTACACCGCTTAAGCGCAATTCATCCAACCACACTTCCCCGGTAATTGACTCATCAGCTTGATTATTAATTCCTACAATAAAAAACTGAATACTGGAAAGCGATGGTTTGCCCCGAATATGAATCTGTTTGCCGGTTTCAATTCCATTATCATCCGTAAAGGTATAGTACCTATCATTTTCGTCTATTTCATACAAATCTGTTTCATTGAATTTTTTAACATTTGTCGAGTCCTGCAGTTTCAATTTTGTGAGCCAGTCCAAATCTATTTCAATTGAATTTCTATCGCGTGTTTCATCCCAACCACTGTAAACAGGTTGGATAAATTCGTAATAATTATTGCCTTGACCGAACCGTAGAAACAGTTCTACACTTGTTTCTTCTTTGCCTATCCATTGGTTGGTTGTTTCTCCATATACATACATTTTTAATTTATCATAGGTCAAATAATTCACACCGGATATCTTCATCAAACTTTTCATGGCTGCACCACTGTAATTCATAGGAAGATCCGTGAATTTCATCACCAAGGATTGTTCTTTGGAACGAATATCGTTCAATCTGTCATATTCCCCTTTTACTCCTTCTGGTGGAGTATAATTATCATTGTCTTCTGTATTAATAACAGCAATTGAAAAAACACTGTCTGCATTTTCCTTGGTAAATGTATTGGATGAGTCTAGAGCTATACCCAGTTCCTGCCATTCATTCCCCACCAATTCTATTTTTGCTACACTGATGTTAACATTTCCAGTATCAGAAACAACCAAGCGCATATGACGAATATCCGTCCATTCCGGGTTCATGCTAGAATCTATCCGGCTGAAATGGTTTAATGGAATACGGAATAATTTCCAACCGGTATAATCACCATCGGATTTTTTTGTACGACCTGCCAAATAAGTTGTATCCGTTAAGAAAAAGGATTTTGTGAAATATTTATTTACAGTTAATAATTCAAATGAACGATCTAAACTTTCAGAATCAGGATATTTCCCTGCATCAAGGCCATTGCCTTCTGTCCCATTAATTTTTGAAAAATCTGAACTCCCTTCTTTATAGGTCCAATTGTCATTATTAGGATCATCCAAGTTTCGATCCTGTCCTGTATATACTTGATCCTCCCAGAGTGGATTATCCACAACGTCTTCATACAACGTATCTAGACAGCCTCCCCAGCCATCTTCGTATTCATCCGAACAGCCATCCAAACCAATATCTTCATGATCTTGAAGTATACCATCACCGCTCATACCGGCTACTTTTTCATCTTCAGTATCCAATAGCCCATCACCATCACGATCCTCACTAATGCGGCCCAAGTCAATGGTCAATTCTCCATTTTCTCCATATAACCAGATTTCAAAAAATTTAGTTTGGGTCTGATCATAATCCCCTGAATATAATGGTGATGTTACCCCAGCCCATAATGAATCTTGCACCATTCCGCTATGTAAATCCCGGGGTCTGTAATTTAATCTTAATATATCTGTTGTTTCATTTTGGGCGCGAATGGATGTGGATTGGTTTGGCCAAATATCTTTCGTTCGAACTTGAACGTAGGGATTATACCAAACAAGTTTGGCTCGATTATTCAGATTCAGCATTTCTTCATTTTCTGAAACCACTGGAGCAGATGATTCTTTCCAGTAGCGCCGTTGGATCGGGATAGAAGTAGTACGTTTTGATCCTTCAAAATCATCTATAAACGCTACACCATTTGGATCGCCGGTGGCGGCATTATTGATGGGGTTTGGATTGGGTAAAACCTGTGCAATTTCTCCCTCAATGGAGAATGCAGATATCTTTTCTGTTTCAATGATTGGTAAACGATCCAAAGCCCGGGTTAAACCATCAAACTCAAGTTGATACCGACCATTCATATCCCAGATAAAATTGCGCATAGGTTCATATCCAACTTCAATTTTTTCATTCATGATCGTCTGGTTATAATATAATGCTGTAGCACCAACAAATGATTTTTCACCCAAGTCCATTTGAGCGCGTGTTCCTACAATTGTTTTCTTATCGAAAGAAACCAATTCATGTTTATCGTATAAAATTTTAAGGTTTGCTTCCGGGCCGGCTTCAACGTTCATAATCAGCGTTCCGCTGAAATAATCAATTTGATAATCTTGACTGCGTTTTAGTTCTACATTATCCAAAAATACCTGTTCACTACCTTCAACTATCATAAATCCAAGATTGATTGTGGAGCTTGGGTTTGTGTATTTAACTTCAATTTCCCAATGCTTATCCCGGGTAATTTCACTGGTAATAGTAGATGTATACATATTTCCTTCTCCCAGTAATCCTTTCAGAGCTGGATTCGTATTACCTCCTTCCAGCGAATCATTGGCAAACGGATGAAACGCAGGAAAAAACAATTCACCTGTTTGCAGGCTAACAATGTTGGGGTTGTACATATCAATGATTTCATCACTTACCGGTTCATTCGATGTGTCTACACTATCCAAACCAAATTGAGTTAAATACTCAACTCCCGTTGGATCATAATTTTTAACAGGCTGTAAGTATGTATTCCAGATTGTTACACCAAACCCCTCTTCGTTAATCTTTGTGGCGCCCATGTAATACACATTTTTAAACATGAGATCCCATAAATCATGAGAGGGTGTCAGGCTTCTCGGTTTGATCATTTGCAATGTTAGCATGGTGTCACTTTCTGTAATACCGTGGCCCACAGCCAAAACAGTATCAAGAATAGTTTGGCGATCGTTAGGATCTAATTCTACGATATAGTAGTGACAGGCAATAACATTATCCGCAGAACGATTATTTAATCGGATAAATCCCAGATCCCTGCTGATAGAATAATCCGGTCCTTCCTCCAGCCGTTTGAAATTGACATTATTGTGATCATCATCTGAAGGATTGTTTAAATCCACCATTGCAGAACCCGGTTCTGTTGTTGGATCTGAAGCACTATCCATACGGTATAATTCGAAATTACGTACCGCGTAGCGCCCAATGCGGTGGAGGCCACCTACCAGTGGATAAAACGGTGGGATATATTGGATATTCTTGGATTGACCCATATACTCCGTTGGCTGATCTTGGACGCCGTTACGGTACATTGTATTAATAAAGAAATATTGATTTTCGATATAATTATAATCATTTATACGCATTGTTTGTGCTTCATTTGTTCCTTTGTATTCCTGTTGTTCTTTCCTGGTTTTTTCTATTGAAGCAATCGTCGTTATATCTATTGGACCCAGTTTTGAAACTGCTTTCATACCAAACAAGCCTTTATTCTGTCCTGAAAATGTTACATATTGCGTTGCCGGTAGAGAAAGTGAAATATTCCCTGCATCAATCTTTTGAATAATATCATCCTCTTCTCCTTCATAAGAAATACGGATATTATTTTCCCAGTCAAAATCCCGTTCAGAGTCATTATCCATGAGTACTGTGATGCGATCGCCGATTTTTCCTTCCACATTCAAATTCTGTTTTTGATCAAATTCTAGATGGGTATTCTGGGATTCGGCCAAACTTGAGCGTATTAATTCCTGATCCTGGAACACCATTTTACCCGAAATATTTATATTCCCTCTCACGCGCAATGAAGCAGTTCCCAATGCACCCATATCAACTATGTCAAACGTAATGCCTTTTCCTCCTCGTCGAGTTTCTTCAATCACATCTTCACCACCCAACGATACCTTTTCAGAAAATAACAACCGGCGCTTGACATTCATCATGTGCTCAAAATACCATTCTACCGGTGCAGTGAATGGTACCCGAAATATTTCATCATCGATATATTCTGTAAATGTGATGTGTGTCCAATCACGATCTATATGAATTTCAATATCTCGTTCTCCAAAATCAGCTTTAATCCAGCCTAAGGGTACCAATAACGTATCTGACAAAAGGCTTAATGGTTTAGGTAAATTAGGAAATGCCGGTGCGATATAATCGGAAGAAGGAACAAAGTTTTTCTTGAAATTTTGGGCGGACGAATCCTGCTGACCATCCTGGGCAAAGATTGCCGAGAAAGCCATAAAAAGTACTAATATGACCGCATGCCCTTTATGCAAAGGGAACTCCTATGATAGATATTTTCGGTGTTTTAAAGCCCCGGTTTATGGGGGTCAATCCGATAGCGGTAGGTCTATAGGTTAGTCTCCTGTTGGTTTATTCTCGCTCCAATGAGCGGATAAAAGTTTACATAGTTTTTGCAAAGCAAGTCCACGATGGCTTATTCTATTCTTTTCTTCTGTAGAAAGTTCCGCGAATGTACGTTCCAATTCTGGAATATAAAATACCGGATCATATCCAAAACCATAGGCGCCTTTCGGTTCTTTTGTAATCAGTCCGTCTATTTTACCCTCGGCAATTATTTCATCTTTACCGTTTACAAAGGCTGTGACAGTTCGAAATTGAGCAGATCTGTCAATTTTACTTTTCATTTCAGAGAGTAATTTATTTACGTTGTCCTCAAATGATGCAGTTTCTCCTGCATAACGAGCTGAATACACACCTGGTGCTCCATTCAATGTGTTGACCTCTAAACCAGTGTCGTCACCGATAGCTGGAATCCCGGTTAATTGGTTCACAGTTCGTGCTTTGATCAATGCATTTTCTTTCAATGTTTCTCCTGTTTCAGGAATATCTTCGATATTTGAAAATTGTTCTAAAGTTAAAATATCGATAGCAAAATCTTTCAATAAATCGGTCATTTCTTCCATTTTATGGAGATTATGTGTTGCTAATATAATTTTCTTCATAAAAAGTCGGGGAAAATAGAATGATGACTCCAATACAGCAAGAACTTTAAAAACATTAGTTTGAGTTTGCAAAACGAGATCAACTCCGCTAATTTCAGCGGCTTTTTTACACGTAATTCAATGTGGCTTGGTAGCTCAGTCGGTAGAGCAGAGGACTGAAAATCCTTGTGTCGCTGGTTCGATTCCGGCCCGAGCCACTATGATAAAAAGGACTTACTCCTTTTTCATTCATAAATACTATTTCACTGAAATCATTGTATAATTGGACTCGCAAATAGTTCTTTTATTTTTCTTGAAATATTTAAATCAATTTGGTTTAATTTAAACTTGAATAGTTTGTATGTTTAACCAAAGACAAAACAGCAAAAAAAATGCCTAAATCAATACTTATCATTTTTTCATTTTTATTTATTATGTGTTGTCAAGATGATCTTTTAGATCCATCAGTGATCAAATCCGCCAGCAATGACGAATTCAAATTATCCTTATCACTTTCTGATGATGTTGTTCATGAAGACGGTAATATTAAAATTGATGTAGCACTTGAACGCACTGTTGATGCACCGTATTTCCTGCCCAGTAAAATGCTTGGTGAATGGTATTTAAGGGAAATTAATGGTGAAATTCTTGCTGAAGATTCATTATTGATTGTTTATGAATTTTTTGCTGACAGTACTTTTACGATTAGTAAAACATTTTCATTTACTAATACATCTTTGGGTTCACAAGTATTGGGAAACTGGAATGTTTACAGTGATACAGAATACTATTTAGACCACGGCTACGACACAACAACTACAACTGAATCTACTATTGCGTTTTGGACAGTTGGTGATACTACCTATACTGTAACAACTCAAGATATTGTGCATATAGATTCGATAAAATCTTTTAATTATACTTTTTCAAATGATTATGGAGTTGAACTGACCGATAAAGTTGTATATGAATATATGACTGTTACCGAAATTGACACATCTTATGAAGTTGGCACCACCACATTTCATTCTGAAATTGCCCGAGATACAACTTATGCATCTGATAGTACTAGTGCATCTCGAGATGGAATGTGGGAATTCACACAAGATTCCATCAAAACTCTAGTAGTCCACTTTTATGACATACCTGGTGGTGAACACAATACTTATACAACCACTTTTGATATTGATATAGCAACTATACCTGTGAATAGTTTTATGTATTGGACAAGCAGTGCTGACCGAAATGTTATTTTACAAAAAACAGGTTCATCTACTACTTTTGATACACCTGATGATTCAACTGCTTCATTTGCAGGAGGATGGACATTTACTGAAGCTAACGATGAATTTTCCGTTTCCCTTATTTTAAATAATGAGGTTGAAACGGGAGCCATAACGTTTGATGCACCAGGTTCAACAATTCCTGTTGGTGGATTGATGTATTGGTCAACAGACGAAAATCAATTTGTATTTGAGAAAAAAGCTGACGTGGGTTATTCAGATCCCAATTTTGAAGATTTGGATATGGACTTAATTGTTTCTGCATTAGGCGGAAAAATTTATGTATTGAATTCCACAGCAGGATCTAATTATAAATCGTTTGACGTTGAGATTGGTTATGCTGCAGGTGATGAATTCAATACGACGTGCTTTTTCGAACCAAGTTCCAGTGCTGGATCTAACGGATATATTTCAGCTCAATTTGATAATATCACTTTAACTGTTTCTATTTATATAATCCAGGACTAATGTATAAAAAATTTCTTTATACTTGGTCTGTAATCCTAATTCTATCTGCAATACAGGGACAGACACCACAACGCACAAATAAAGCCACAAAGGGGATTTCTCTTCGTGATCTTGAATATGAAGTAATTAAATTAAGTTATATTCGCACTGATCGTGCAGTGGGTATTCTAAAGTCTATGGGGTATGTCATCATCGAATTTGATTCTGGCAAAGATGATCCAGCCGGAGAACGCCAGTATGATCCTAAACAATCAAAAAAGATAAACATAAATAATATTAAACCGGATGAATTACCTATAATCATCAAACTTCCGGAAACTGAATCAGTGACGTTGGTTGTTGAAGAAAAATCAAAAAAGTCCAGTAAAAAAGCATCAGAACTTGGAGTGAATCTTGGAGGAATTCCTTTAGAAGACATTACAGACGGTGACCCCATGCAACGGCTCCTGGTCGGGTACAATACAGATAAATTTGATGAAGTAGCACAATTACTTAATTTGATTCATAATAAAATTGATATCCCAGCCCCTCAAATTTTAATTGAAGCGTTGGTTGTTGAATTGGACTCGGATAAGTTGGATGAATTAGGAATTGATTATAGTGGTACAGGAACAGGGTTTACAGCAGCATTTCCACCACCTGATCCTGAATCTGGAGAGATTAATCCTTTCACAGTTATATTAGATCGAACACTGCTTGGTAATGCCAATACCTTCAGAACAAATGTTCAAGCACTAATCAGTACGAAGGCTGCGGAAATATTATCAAAACCTTCTGTTCTGGTTTTGGATGGCCGCCAAGCACGCATCCAAGTAGGGCAGCAAATCCCGATAGTTAAAACAACTGACACACAAATTTCACAAACGAAGTCTGTTGATTATATCCCGGTAGGTATAGTTCTGAATCTGCGCCCAAGAATCAATGAAGATAACACACGAATTACAATTCAAGTGGAAACAATTATCAGTGAAACAGAAGAACGTATTGGCGCTTCTTCCGGCGGTGGCGTATTGGAAGCTCCTGTAATAAATAATCGCCGAGTTCAAT
>Ga0208524_1000552_pt1 | contig 19341 bp, 18 predicted proteins | sample ETNtaG_28_FD_185779 | JGI IMG/M metagenome (GOLD analysis project Ga0208524, IMG submission 185779) | Marine microbial and viral communities from oxygen minimum zone, Eastern Pacific Ocean - ETNP201406SV61 (SPAdes) (version 2) | ecosystem: Environmental > Aquatic > Marine > Oceanic ... | reverse complement strand
AGCCCCGCAGTAGCGGGGTTTGGTTTAATGAGTATTCTTTGCAATATCATCAACAACCACTATCATATGCTTGACGAATAAACCAATACAATCATTATAATTAAAATAGATGGCCATGTAATAAATAGTAGACTTATAAATATTTATTCAATACTCTTCTTCTAATTTCATTTATATCAAAGCCCAATTGTCCATGTTCATTAATTGATTCTGTTACATCCAATGCGTTCTTCCACCCACCACACCATTCAGGACTCATTGCAATCGTTATACACGCGTTTCTATTGTTTTCTTTTAACTCTTTTATAAGTGATCCAACTTTTTCGATAAATCTATTGGAATAAATTTGATACTTTTCATCTTGGTGTTCCATAAAAAAGGTATCAATATCTATGTTAAAAATCAAATTTTCATGGCAAAATAAATCTTCATCTAAAATCATTGGAATTTCATTCATTTCATATTCTTGAATCTCATCGTCGCATGTATAAAAGTTAATTAAGGCCTCTTTTTCTAATATTTTAAAATATTGGATGTAATTAGACCAATTATATCTTTTATTATTATTTTCATTTAATTCTGAAATAAATTGTTCAAAGGTTTGTTTGCAGATTTTACTTACAGCCTTTCTTGTTTCTTTATTATTGGGGACTTCTTCATAATCATTGTGGTGATCTACATGGATAATTTGCGGATTCCCAATTATTATTTTTTCTTGTCTGTGTTTTACCCAACACCAAAGAGCAGATAAATGATTATCCATCAGATAAACATTTTCCTTCCTATACAACATATTAACATTGTATATACCTGATTCTTTAAAGATATCTTTACTGTAAATTATTTCCATTATTACCTTATAAAACATTACCTGAATTAATGTATGAAAACTATAACATAATTTTGGATTTATACCTAATTTGTAAATTAGAGAAATTCAAATGTTTAGTTTTTTTGCATTAATAGATCAAGACTTTATTTTAAATGAATGGGAAATATCCTCCCAAAATGAATGCCATCCTTTCAATAACGTATTTCAGGCATATCCGTATAGAGATAATAAACAATTGCTGGCAACTGACTGGAACAGTGATTCATTCACAATAAAATACTGCGGTGATCCTGATGAAAAAGGCAAGTCTCTATTTATTACAGAGCCAGGTGTTGTGAGATATTTATCTAAAGGAAAAGAGAACATCATTAACCGGAGTTCTGACGATATTGGATTTAAATATCAGATCGATTGGGAGAAAATCCAAAATCTGATGGGACCTGAAAAGTTTATACATCAGTTAGGGGCTATCATTGATCGCCAGTCATTGGATACACGAAGAATCGTCATCCCGGAACAGCCTTACATTCTCTACCTATCAAAAAAAACCCTATACTTCCATGATGTAGAGGAAGCATTCGTATTATTCCTAGATATTTTATTGTCAAATAATTGGAGAATACTAGAAAACAAGAATGTTGTTCTCTGTCCGTCCATGGTTCCACCAGAGACAAACTATTTACCACTGCTAACAACAATTGACTGGTTGTGTTCAGACCATAACATTCACCTTTTTATCACAACCTTGGATAAGGTTCAGCTCAAATATTTACGCCATTCTAAATTCATAGAAATCTGTGAGAATTTTATGCACCGTTCGAGAATTAAAGATTTTTCTGATTTACCGGTTTTAAATAGATATCCATATTTCATGTCCTGGGATTCAAACTGGCACCCGGATATGAAGGGCATGAAGTTGATACTCGAGTTATTTATGAAGTATAATATCAAAGATAAACTATACATTAAAATCCCCGATGGCTATCCCAACAATACAGTTGAAAGTGAAGTCTTTTATACTTACATCAAGGAGTATCAACAAGTGGTTGATATAGAATTGGTCACAATGCCTGAAGATAGAAAAGAATTACTTCAAGCCTTTTATCAGGAAGTAGAAGTCTTCATCTATGTCTGTTATATGGATGGAGGGCCAAGAACTGTGTTTGAACTGGCAGGAATGAACAAGAAAATTCTTTTTTATGACAGAAATGATTGCAATATTATAAAACACGGACTTCTAGATAAATATAGGGGATTTATCAGGTTTAATAAGAATAATTTTCAAGAAAAATATGAGGAAATAAGTGAAGAAAAATATCCTGAGACAGTCCGTTATTTTGATGAATATAACTGGATGAAAACACGAGATATATTTCGCGAGGAAACAGGTGATCAAAATATCAAAGGTTTTTGGTTTGATTGTTTCCTTGTACTAGATCAGGTTTGATTATTATCTATTGATGAATAAATGAATGAAAAAGATAGTTGGCCGTGAAGAGAATTCTGATTGTTGTAGCTCATCCAGATGATGAGTCTTTTTATTATGGCGGTAGGATGCTTAATAATCCAGAAAATGATTATTCGGTTATTATTGTAACTGATGGTCAAGGCGATGGAAAACCAGATGAGCGTCAAGCCCATTTACAGAAAGCCTCTGAATTATTTAGGTTTAGAATATTATCTTTTGGTTCTCAAAAAGATATAGAGGGGAAAAGACTAGATGTAACTGACATTATGACTATACTCAAGAAGTATCAACCTGATTATGATGAAGTATGGACACATAGTCCCCTGGGAGATTACCAGTCTCATCCACACCATCAAGACACTGCAATCGCATGTGCTCTGATATTCGAAGATAAAGTACGGTACAATCATATTGGGCTCTTTGGATGCGGTGATGAATTCAGCTTGACACATGAGGTATATAAAAAGAAAATGGAAACCTTGTATGAGTGCTATTCATATGAAACATCAGCCAATGAAATAGCATGCCAATATTATATCAGTGAGCGTATGACGTCTCTTCCGAATATTGATAGCATATTTCTGTTATATGCCTGGTTTGCTGAAAATGACGTAGAAAAGATTGTGCAAGAAGATTCTCGCTTTCTTGATATATGGCAGCTAAAAACATCAAAATATGAAAATACGAAGGTGGATATCACCATCAATATGTTATCTGAGATTAATAATTTCAATGGAAAACGTGGGTTAGTAGTTGGAGATGTGTCAGGTTTATATAGCGATAAACTAATTAAGAGTGGAATTCTCGAAAGATTGGATGGTATTGAAGTATTCAAAAAGTATCAACAAACAATCGAAAGGTATGGATCTTGGCACCGCAATATAGATGATGTTGAAGATACTCAATATAACCTTCTTCTGCTTATTGAAGTTATAAATCAATATTCCAATAAGCAGCTTGAGAACTTAATTGTAAATAGTTGTCCCAGTTTTATTCTTTGGATTGAACAGGAAATGACTTCAGAAGAAAATTTTTCAGTTTACGAAGCATTGGGAAAATACAAATTAATAACTAAAATAAACATTAACTCAGAATTTGAATACGATTTACATAAATATTTTTTGTTCAGACGATTAGGGGTTACTGTATTTTTATTTAAGAAAAACTTAACCAAGGTAGAATGATTTAACACAATAATGACTAAAAAACAGAGAATAGAATATTGGAATATGTGGAATGACCATTTTGATAATAAAGGTATTGAACTTGATGCAATGAAGTCACTGGTTGAATTTAATGGGAAAAAGATACTTGAGATAGGCTGTGGCAATGGTAGAATCAGCAGATTACTGGGTCCATTATGCAGCCAGCTCACGGCCATAGATAATGATGAACTGATGTTGGATGCAGCCAACATATACAATAATCCGCCTAATATTGAGTTCCATCAAATGGATGCTTTAGATTTGATATTTGATAAAAATACATTTGATGTTGTTGTTTTTAGCTGGGTATTAACATGTATGCAGGGTTATGAAATACAGGCTCTAACTGAAGCAAAAAAAGTCATTAATAAAGGGGGAAAGATTCTCATTGTAGATTTTGGAAATGCATCAGAATATGATGATATTATTAAGCCATTTGTTGAAGAATCGAATGCTTATGGAGCAAGAACTGATAATGCAAATATTAAAGAACTATTAAAAGATATATTTTCAGAACCCATTGATGTGGCTGGCCCTCTGAGTACAGAATATAAATTTGATACAGAATCTCAATTGTGTGATATGATTGAATTTGCTCTTCATGAATTGCATCAGGCCAAAGTAAATGATCAGAAGAAATTTAAGATTCATTTATCAAAGTATGGGCAAGGCTATAAAGAATCTGTATTGTGCTATTGTGCAGAAAAATAATAATAATTGCAGGCTTTTCAGTTTGCTATAGAATTTTTAATACGAACGATTAATATGGAATTGGGGAAACCACATTTCTCTTTTTACGTAACTGAACGCATTGACGGCAGGGCAAATTCTGTCTCATAGGATAAACACCATAGATTTCGCCGCGAAGTTTTTTTACTTCATTTGAACTCATAATATCTTTAATACTATTTTTCTGAAGATCCCCAAGAATGATACTCTGGTAGTAATCCTGACAGCATAAAAAGCACTTACCTTCCCAACTTATATGCAAATGACCGGCTATTCGCTCACAACCGCAGAAGCGATCCTGGTTAACGTGTGAATAAGAATTAATATATTTATTTGAAATTGAACCTGCTCGATTGTGGGAGTTTTGATTTACCACTTCTACATTTCCAAATTGACTGAAGTGTTCATCTATATTTTGTCTTCTAGGATCCTGGTTTTTTGTAGTTCCATTTATGAAAATGGATAACAGTTCTATTTTATCACTAAATTTCTGGATAAACATTTCCATTTGATGTACTGTGTGCTCGAATAAATGTGTTGGAAGCTGCATAAAATATGACCATTCTTCTGGCTCCATTGATGGTAGATTAAAAATCACGCCAACTAGATCATTGGGTTCTAATAAATCAATAACCTGTGGTGATAGTAATGTCGCATTTGTCGTAAAGTATAGTTTAAGTTTATTTTCTCGCAGCTGTATTATACGATCTGTAAAAAAAGGGTCAAGTAAAGGTTCATTGTAATGATTGAAAGCTACCCATTCAATGTCATACGGTTTAATCTGGTGAATGATATTATTAAATATATCCTGTGACATTACGCCTTTCTTCTTTCGGGATTCACTTTGCGGGCAATAAAGGCATTGGGCATTGCAATGACGATTAGTTTCAATGTCAACTAGAAATGGATAATAATGACCTGTTTCATCCTCACCCGTTGGTACAATTACACGATCATCAAACAATTTTTGAATTAACTTCAAATCTTCTGGTTTGGAACAGATTGAATAAAAATCATTTTTAGGACCTGTTAGGTTAAATAATTGGTCGAATAAGCTATTCTGATGAGGCAGAAGAATATATTCTTCTGAGTTTATATCGTGAAATAACTGATTGCCTATTACATGAGAAAACATACTCATTTTGTACATTATATCAGGTTGTTCCTTTGATTGATGAATTCTTTGGGACATCAGTTATGTGTAGAATTATACATACTTTTAACAATAAAACCCGATCATACTTGGCAAAAAATATTCAGAAACTAATTTTTCTGCCAGTTTACATTCATTAGCATTTTCTGGAATTCTTCTCTTGCATTTTCATCGTTGATGAAAAGTTCCACAATATGCTGAATCATCTTAAAAAATATCTCGCAGTGCCCTGTTTCTAATACATTAATCTGTATTTTATCTTTTTGCTGAAGGTGCAGTACGGGGCAAACACCGCAATAGGGTTTAAAGGCACAATAATCACAATAATATTGTTCCAGAATTGATGATTCAAAAACAGACTGTGTTTTGGCATCAAGCAAAATATTATTTAACTGTTGATCATATATACTGCCGATTTGAAAATAGTCAGAATAAATCATTCTGCCCTCATCACAAGTATAGACTTGGCCGTCGTAATTATAAGTTATTTGTCCATATCCTGCTCCGCAAGGTGAACGGAGATCCATAAACCCCGTTTCATTGCCAAATAGTTTGGTCAGTATCAGCTCTAGGAAAAATTCAGAGATTTCTATTCCTTTGGCCCTTAACTCCAATACATAGCCCACGGAATTCTTCCAGAAATCAACAAATTCTTCCGGTGTATACACTAAATTTTCTTTGGTATCCAGGGCTTTGCCTAAAGGTGTTAAGGAGCGAATATTTATTTGCGTTATACCGAAATTTAAATAGGTGTCAATGATCTCCCTAAATAAGGGCAGTGATGTTGTTGTGGTTGTCATTAATGCGTTAAGTTCTACTGGTTCATCTGTTAATGAAGCCCATATCTTTTTATAAAGGGCGACCTTCTTTTCCAAGATTTCAAAAGCATTTGGATAATTCCTGCCCCGATTTTTTTCATGCAATTCTTTTGAACCATCAAGGGAAAAGCTTATACTAACATTATTCTCCATGAGAAATATTAACTTCTCTTTGGTAACTGTAGAAGTGAAATTCGTGATCAGGCTGTACTCTACCTGTTTATGATCTCTTTCTGCTCTTCGATTTGCATATTGTATTATATTTTTGATTGCAGGGAAATTCATCAGAGGTTCACCGCCTTGGAACTCAATGATAAAAGAATCCGATGGGCTTTCAAATATCCTGTCCACGGTCTCGTTTGCAGTAACCTGGTTCATATTGTTTGCTGCTACATTGCTTGCCGAAGCCTGGCAGTAAATACAGCTTAAATTGCAGTTGGATGTTACTACAACAATATGCAGGGTAGGCCCTTCGGTAAGAAACCCATATCGGATTCGAAGTTTATTGATATAAGAATCAATATTTTTTTCTGTAAGAAGAATAAAGTTTTTTTCCAGAACAGTTGATAGTGATTTATTAACAGTATTTTTCTTTAACAATTCATAATCTTCCTTTGATATGATCATCCAATTTCCAGTATCAACCGAAATAAAATATTCATCTTCACTGATCTTTAAGGACCTGAAATAGTTCACTGCCGGCAAATCAGAAAGCTGAAATGAGCTGATTTCATCCACCGGATTTCCTATTATCTGATTATATTTATCAATCAGCAGTCGGTTGGCGTTTTCTCGAAGTTTATCATCGATTGCTACCTCCTGCAGCGTCTCACCATTACTAGAATTACATTCAGAAATAAATGATGGAGAGTAGAAGTCTTTAGATAATTTAATTGTATTAGTCATTTTTATCATAATAAGGCTCGAGAGCTTTCTTCATAATAGTTTTTCTAAGTGGGAGGGATTCCAACGATTTCATATAGATAAATTCAGCTTCAATAAGCTGATTGATAAATTCATTTTCCGAAATTTTGATATTATTGCCATTTTTAGGCTCAAACTGTATAAAATAGTCTGATTCATCTTCAAGAATGGCTACCCAATATTTCTTTAGATACATCTGCAGGGCTACGATAATAGCTTCTTTTTTATATAATGACTTTCTGATTTGTATTTTCTGATTCATCTATTATCCTTTCTTATAGGCACGTACTTCAATTCGGGTTGTTTCATTGTCAAATATTTCTGCTCCGCTATCTGCATCTGTCATATCCACACTTGCAAAACCTGCTGACAACAAAAGATCTCTAACGGTCTCTTTCTCTAAACTAGCATGTTGATGTTTTTCAGTATCTTGTATCCATACTCCATCCTGATATATATGCCAGTTGAACCATTCAATGCCAATATCATTCGATCGATCATATTCTGCAATCCGTAATAGTGCCCAGTGTTCATTCTCATGATATTGTTTATAGCCAGGCCAACATTTTCGAATATCATAAAGAGTAACGAAATCAAAAATAAATTGACCATTGTCATTTAGAATGCTATAAACATTGAGAAAATATTTTTTCCACAACTTTTCATTTAATAGATAGTTTATACTGTCATAATTGCATGTTGCAATATCGACAAGTTGAGGGGGTTTATAGGTTGTCATATCTTCTACTGATAGGATACGATCATCCTGTATTAATGTGTTTATTTTGGCTATTTCTATCATCTTATCTGACAGGTCACAACCAAAGGTATTAAGGTTGTTCTTCTTAAATAATTTCATCAAGAGACCAGTACCGCAACCAAAATCACAGATGGAATTGACACCTTCATTTTTTGCAATGGACAATATCATTTTATTTCTCTCATCCTGTGCAGATCGAGTAATCGTATCATAATATGCAGCGAAAATATTATATGGCAACTTCATGTATATTACTTGTATTAAAGTGAGAGCGTTTTAATGTTAAATGACCTTCAATAAAATCGTTTGTCTTGGAACGTTCATTTATAAACCCAAATGTTTTTTGTATGCTTTGTGCGCGCTCTTCAATCAATTCGGTTTCTGATGGGCCTCTAAAGGGAACATCCAAGCTCCAATCCTCTTTATTTGAATTCATATCCCTGTTCTTTTCAAGTGTATTGAAAAATAGGGTGTGCGGTGTGAACTGGTACGGATATACTTCCAAGCCATGAATATAATCTTGATTATTATTAATAAAATTCACTGTTTCAATAAAATCACTTTCTGTTTCTCCTGGCAACCCGGCAATAACGAAAAGATGGTTTAAAATTCCCGAGTCAGCTGATTTTTTCAAGATCTCTGCCCGTTTCACCTGATTTAATATCCCACCTTTATTTATACTATCTAACACGTTACGACTCCCACTTTCAAAGCCCCAGCTTAATAGGGTACAGCCACCATCAAATAAATCAGAAAAGATATTCCCTGCAGAAAAAGTGTTTTCAAATCGAAGCTGAGCAGCCCAGTAAATATCAAGATCCTTCAAATTCATAAAGTTCTTTATCAGCGCTGGTGGCAGCGCATAATCCATAAACTGAATATGAGAGATGCCATTATTTTTCAAAGAAATCAATCCATTATAAATTTCTTCGTCCTTAAGGCGCCTTGAGGGATACTTCTTTTCATCAGCCAGAGAACAGAATGAACAATTAGACCAGTAACATCTATAAGAAACACTCGCACCCATAACGGGAAATGGTGTGATATATTCTGATGTGTCAACTAAAGGTATAATGCCTGGCAGAATAGTAACATTTTTTACTGAAGGGCTAAATTCGGGGTAATCTACCGATCCATCATTTATGATAAACGGGTGCTTTGCATCCATTAACCAGAAATCCGCTGAATAGTCTATCTTATATGCGATGATTTCATCACAGATGTCAAAAATCCCTGAAGGGCAAGATAGAGATAGTATCTTGTCTAAATGTTCTCCTGTTAAAGTAATATGATAATCGTATTCATCCTTGAGCCAAGCACTAAGTACCATTCCAGGCAACTGCTGAGTTTGATTTCTGATTACTATTAATACGAAATCATAATCCAACTTGGAAACATCACTAGAAAGATAGGTTTTATATAGTCTCCGAAGGCCATTATTGGGATTTTGGGCATATTCAAGAACATCCTGTGAGCGGTGGAAATTAACCTCATTCTCATAATGATCCAGCCATAGGGTTGAGTTTGGGTCTGTTTTTTTGACCATGTAATCAAGAAAACCATTCAGGCATTCCTGGCTATTTACATAATGATTATGATCAACATTGATACTGTTGCCTGAAAATAGTGATAGTGATTGGCTGAGCAGTTTTCCAAACTTTGTATTATTCTTGCCATTTTCGTGTTGGAAGCTATTTCTAACAATAGAGTTATTCGATTCATGGGCTTCATCAATGAAAAATGATTTTTTCAGGCAGTCAATCAGTAAATCACTATTATCTTCTGTTGATATGTGATTCAACACTTGGCGGTACAACCGAGCATTTATATCAAAGGCATTTGCCAGAGCCCCATGATTTTGCAGAACTTTTGTTATTCTATGAATGTCCGGATATGGAATTCCCGGTTCAATAAATGGAGGCTCTATAACAAGTATTTTATGAGGCATCTAAATCAGTTGTTTTAAGTATTCCTGATTCCAGAAAAATTTGCTTAGGGCGGCATGCTCAATACGATCAGAACTGGTCAGCCTGAATTGTTTTTTATCTATTTTACATCTCTCTAAATAAAGAATTTCATTAATCTCCTGATTAAACACATCTTCGAACTTCTCTCCAAATAAATCAAGGAATTGGTTCAAGTCAACATATCTGTCACGGTTCAGTTTTTCTATGGTATAAATACGCTGCCGATCATTTTTGTAGACCATATCAAATACATAAGATTTACTTTTTGGGTTAAAAGCATACTTTTTTTCTCTGCACTCATAACGGAAAAAATCCTGTGCATATGAAAAAGATGAATGTCCGAAACCAACTGTATTATTGCCATATTCAGAGTCTGGCTGTGTCCGGTAGCCAGATAGTGAATATTCTCTCAAGTGTTCATCTGATGTAAAGTACTGATATTCTGTATTATCATCTTCAACGGTATCAACCCACCCGATTTCAGCAACTTTTTCTCGAGCTACCTTTAACATCTCAGGGACATGTTCTTTATTATAATTAACAATGGTTTTTTTTCTTGCTGAATCTAATTGGTCCATATGGTGCTTGAGATGCCTGAATATATAAACTGTTATGCAGTCAGCACCAGCCTCATATGCGACTTGTATTCCATCTCTGAGACCCTGGGATGTTTCTTCCGGCAGGCCAATCATCAAGTCTATATTTATCTCTCCAAAGCCAGTTTTCTTTGCATACCCGATGATTTCTCTAATTTTTTGTTCATCCGCATAAGCCCTGTTTACTTTCTTCAGGACATTTGGCTCGATAGATTGCATACCAAAACTCAATCTGCTGATGCCAAAATTTTTCAGTAATTCTATTTTTTCTTTTGAAGTGGTAAGGATAGATTGTTCATAGGTTTTTTCAGAACTAGGATGAAAACGAAAATCGTTTATTTTAGTGAGCAATTTTGACAGCTGATCTTCATTCAATAAGCTTGGTGTTCCACCTCCTATATACAGGGATTCAAAGGTACTCTTGGCAAATACAGGTTCAAAATATGTTATATTATCAATCAGATATTGAACATACAGGTCAATCAAATTAGTGTCGTGTTTGATCAGTGCATAATACATGCAGTAATGGCATCGGGTTTTATAACAGAATGGAATGTGTACATATAGTGAGAGTCTATCACTCAGCCTATTATTTTTCATGATTAAATTCCAGGCGTTTCTTATGAACTCGGCAGATTCAAATGGAAGCTTATTTGAAAAACTATTGACAGGTGTAAAAAGATTTTTCTCAATGGTTATATCTTTATACCAATTATATTTTTCAACAATATTATTCTGTAGTGTTTTCACGTGACTGTCTATCAATTATCTTTCTATTTATTGAAATATCATCAGACGTTCGTACTTTGTCTGCTCGAAAGTGCCCAGTAACGTAGAATCCTTATAGAATTCCATGACATTCTTATTTATCGTGATTTTATTTGAGTCCCATACACAATACTCATCTGCGTTCATTTCTACTTTCCAATCGTGAAGCCTGGATTTAGACAAGTCGAATGTAATTATATTGGTACTCTCATTGTAATGTGATTGCTTAATTTGCACGACAACACCGCCTAAGATCAGAATAGGATGCTTCATTTCTTCAATATAATCTTCAAGAATATCATTCATGCCGTATTTTTTAAGCAGGGTTTCAATAAATGAAGTGATATCAGCTGTTTTTTCACAAGAAAGAGAACAGGGGAAATAGTCAAAAAAGAGAGATTTCTCATTAAATAGATATGCGATTCTATTGGCCTTATAACTATATGTTTTTTCTAGCGGCGTATTAGATAGAAAAACCATTAACCAGTCTGTATGCGCATTTATTTTTTCATAAGATGCGGTACAGCAATCTGGGTAGCCCAGTAGCCTGCCAAGCGCGGTGGGGTCTTCGTCATAGTCTTCAATATGCATTGCTCGGGTTGAAAGCTCTGCTGTGCGTGACACCATCAGGGAGTACTCACCTCCATCGGGATCATTAAAATCAATTAGTTCTGTATAGGTATCACCCAGGCTGGTTGTAAAAGCTGGTTTCTGCCTGAAATCTGAACGTGCTATTTTTAAATTGAACGACTTCAGAGCTGGAAGAACAAATTCATAAGCATCATCGTTAACTACCAGCCGCATTACGGATTTTTTTCCATCAATTACAGCCAATGTTTCAATGATATTTCTCAAGTTGAAACAGGAGGTTTTATGATGTAGATCTAATAGTTGGTGTGTATTGTCCATTTACATCTCACCATTAAATAATAACATTCGTACATTGTCGCCCTGAATGGTCTTAATTGTATTGCGTCCTTTTAAAATATCCACAGAATCAGGTTGATTGATTCTAATTACCGATCCCTTACATATTGCCTTTCCCAAACTATTTTGAGTGGTCATTAATATTCTGTCTGGATTATAACGCAGAAGATTATTATTCAAATTCGCATGAGGGAAAATATAAATCCCTCTATACTCATTATATAGAACGGGAGAACTCATGATATTTTTTAGCTCGATTGCATAATCAGGTAAATAATCCTGCAAAATATTGAAATACTGTCTTGAAATAGCTTTCGCTTTTTCGCAGGTATATGAGCAGGGGTAAAAGCTGATAAGGTTTTTCATAAAATACCTGGCAGCAGTATTTAGTAAAAATGACCAGGGACCATCATGGGTGGTCTGGTCAGCCACTAGGGGTACCAGATCTCCCTGTTTTTTAGAAGAGATGGCAAGGTTTCTTTCGAAAGCCACCCGGCAGCAATCCGGATAGGATAATATTTCGCCAAATATTTCATCATTCTCTTTTTCAAATAATAAAGCATTATTTACTACAGCATCTGACAGGCCGATATAGAGCATAAATTCATTGCAAAGAATATTCAATTCTCCATTGGGGTCATATAAGTTGCTCCATCCTCCTTTTCCCTTATCCGTGGCATACTTGAAGGAAACTTTGTCACTTTTATAGTAGATATTATTTTTAGATAGATAGTCTGTTAACTGTTCATAACGATGTGGATCAACAGTGGTTCGCATGGCTTTTTTATTGCCTGTGAGTACCATTAACATTTCTACAATTTCAAGCTCGTTCAAAAGCTCTTTATCCAAGAGATGATGAATAATTTTCTGCATGGATGTTTTATTAGCCATAATGTTTGAAGAAGGTGTAGCTGATTTCTGCACTGATCCAATGGCAGTATTTAATGGTGGCTGCTGTCCGCCCTGAAAATTATTCTGATGGGGGTTAGAAGTGTATATACTGCCTTCCTGCAGAAGATGAATGCGTTCTATCTTGGGGAAGAGATTAATAAAGTTGAGGTATTTTTCACTGTCAGTTTCACCGTTCAGGTCATCAAGCAAGTCATCCTTATTAGAAAGATCATTAATTTCGCCTTGAATTTTATAGCCCAGTTCATGAAATGCATCAAATACTCGATAGGGTTTAGACTGGATATAGTGCTTTTCTGATAGATAATATTGAGAAAATTGAGGCGTTAAGGGAACGGATATCCATTTCCCCTTTTCTTTTATTGTTTTTGGAAGGATGCCATCAAGAAATTCTACAGACAGGTGGCCTTCTTTGTTGCCCGGCAGTAAAAAGGAGAATCCCGAAAATCCTATATTCTCGAATTGATCCAGGAACGGGCAAATATGACGGGAAAAATAATCCAATAATCTTTTGAATTTTAGCCAGTCGATCACCGGCTGATTGCCCAGGTCAAGCCAGAGGGTATCTGTATGGTTTTCAGGTGAAAGCAGATTTATACCGGAGCGTATTTCCTGATGGCTGAGACGAATCTTATTTACATCAGATATGGCGATTATAATATCGATGGGTTGGACACGGGTCCATGACGAGCCAATTTTATTCATTTCTGTACCATTATTGGAAGATATGGTCTCAGATTCCATTACGTTCTGAAAAGAAGGATTCATAAATCAAACTATTTTTTTCCACTGTTTAATCAGATCATTTCCACAACAGCGGGATCAGTGACAGGCTCAAACTCTTCATGGCCAAAACAATCAACATATTCAGTCCATGGGCCTTCGCATACCTTGTCCAGAACACATAAATTGCATTGTTCCCCCTTTGTTTTGATCTGCTTCCGCAGTTTTTCCCAGTCTTTTAGTTCATCTTCTCCTGTGGCCTGAATAAAAGCCTGATCATCTGACCCATATAGCATATATTTTATATCCAGTGAATTTTTCCAATATTCAGGTCTTTCTTTGAGTATGCATAATGGTATAGTTTCAAATTCCAGTTTTAAACTATTGTCTCTAGCAAAATCAAGAGCATCTATTACATGTTTCTGAACATCTTTATAAGTTGGAACAACTGCTTTAAATACTTCTTCCGGAAAGTCTTCTGCATGAGGAAATGCCATCATGATTCTTGTTATGCCAAGATTGGCAAGAAATTCAACGGTGTCTCTCAGCTGAGTCCGGTTCACTTTTGATATGACAAGCTTTCCACATACTTCAGCATTTTTATGCTTAATAAGGTTTTCTATCGATAGAACTGTCTGGTTAAAACTATTGGGCACCCGCGTTACCCTGTCGTGGATGTCTGCAGTTGGACCATGTATCGCTACGATAAACTGAATCTTGGGTGTATTGTCCAGAAAAGACAACATTTCGGGTTTAGCAAGCTTGCGCGCATTGGTCTGTATGGTGACCTTAAGTCCTTTCGAAAGGGCATAATGAACCAATTCATGAAAATCGTTCCGTATGGTAATTTCACCTCCAGTTAATACAACGGAATCAGAACCCCGGTCACATGCTTCATCAATAAATGTCTTAACAGTATCAGTTGATGAATCTATGCTTTCATCACCATCTTGAAGACTGACCTTTATGGGCTCAATGACGCAATGGGTGCAGTTGTTATTGCAGGAATATCCTACTTTGATATCAGTATACATCTACCACTCCTGTTGATAAATTTTTTTCAAGTATAGTTATTGCTGTTTCAATCTCAAATGGAATACCAATATCCCTAATATCCTTTGAGTTCAATTCTTCATCTTTTGGGTGAATTAAATTTTCCGCACCAAGGTCTCGCAGAATCTTCATTTTATCTGATATATTGTCCACAGGGTATATGGCAAAGCTATTATTCCGTACAGGGCGGATATTGCCCCACGATACTGTTTTATTAGGCCATGGCGTATTGTTGGCATATGACATCACTCCTAATAAAAAGGGCAGCCCCAGTGAACTCCCAAAAATCTTATAGCGGTTATTCTCTAACAGTTCTCTGTCTTCCTTAAAAATACGAATTCCTCCAGGAATGCAATTATAATACTTTGATGTAATATCCAGGCATGTATAATACGTTTCCTCAATTTCCATCTCCATGCCGCTGAGTACGTCTTTTAATGATTCATCAAAACCGCCGGTCGATACCCATTGCCACCGTATACATATTCCGGGAACTTTGTTGCTATTATTAGATCTGGTAAAAATTGTTGGGAAACTACCTGGATCTACAAGAGAATTCCACATGCTATGATACTCCGTTGAATTTTGCCAGGTAATCCACCTGCCCGCCGGATTTTGCTACACGAGCATGTGGGCTGCTGCATCCGCCCATGCATCTTGTCAGATAATCACATTTTTGGCATTCTGGTGGAAGTATATTAATATCAGCTAAATATTGATATTCTTTATCTAAACATACATCCTGAACAGAGTTGTGACTTCTGATTGGGTTCCTACATGAATAACAGGATATCAACTCATTTTCGGCTGTGACAGTCAGGCTCTTAAATGGTCCACAGTCATCTCCGCGGCCAGCAAATACTTTAGCTCCCAATTCAATGGGATCAATAGCACAAAATGGTGTTGCCAAACCCAGTTTGGGTACTTTGCCTGGATATTTACTCATTAATCTGGATATTTCTAATGCCATTTCAATAATTTGCTGATCTGAAATCGGTTTCTTATCCTGCGGCGATGATTCAATTCTCAGTGGACACCAAGAAAGATTTGGAATATCTTTTACGAAAAGAATATATTCCTCAATTAATCCAATATTTTCTGGTACCATTGCGGTCAATAATTCAACTTCAAACCCTTTTTCTATACTGGCTGAAATGGTTTTTAGTTTCTTTTCAAGGCTGTTTGGAATACCAGTCAGTTTATCCAGATTTTCTTTATCAACAAGGGGAAGGCTGATTTTTAACATGTCAACATACGGAAAGAGCCTTTCATAGCGGATGAACTTGGTATATCCATTGGTGTTAATGGTTACATATAATCCTGCATCATGTGTTTTTTTACACATATCTAAAAGATGAGGATGCAATGTGGGCTCTCCTCCGGTAAATCTTATAGAGGAAATATTTTCCCTAGTGGCCCAGTCAATCCAAAAGTTTACCTGCGCCACATCCAGCTGTTTTAATGAGTTCATGTTCCCAAAATCCTGATGACAGAAGGTGCATGTTGCATTGCAACGTTCTGTTATTTCGATTTTTAACTCAAAATCTTCTTGATTTATTATCATATTTCAGAAAATTGCTACAGATGGAAACCGAATTGTGTTTCCCTCTTGGTAATAAGTAATTTTATCGCCTGTATTAATTGTGATGCTGGATTTCTCATCGCCCAGCCAGTCATCCAGCCATAGTTCACAGCTCTCACAGGGACTGCCTTTAAGGTGCAGTATTTTATGATCATTTAGGAATTCTTGGTAGATATTGCTGGTGAATGTTTCTATTACGCCAGTCGCGATATTCAATTCCTGGAGAACTGTTCGACTGGTATTGCAGCAGGGTGCTATTCTACCATCTGTAAGTATTGCTGCATAATTGAATGGTTGTTGGCAGGGGCGGCGTCTTTTCAAATGATTAACAATGCCATCCCGATATAAATAAACAATATTATCCCCAAACTCAATTTGTTTCCATACATAAATTTCATCTACATCACTGATCCATTGTTCAATGAAATTCCGTACCGATATAGAGGATATATCATAGGGAGGGGATAAGGTCATATTCAGGTTGATTTTCACATCTGATCTATTTTTCTTTTCTAAAAGTATTGTTAATTGTTCATTCACTTTTTTAAACTGTTTTATGCTGCCTCTGTTTGTAGTAAACATCTCTTCATTTCCATCCAGTGAAACGGAAACAGTATCACAATAATCAATCATTGCATTTAGCTTTTCAATACTGCCACCAAGAAGACTGGTGGTAATCCACGGGCGCATGCTGTATTTGTCGAGATATTCCAGGAATTGGATGAATTTAGGATGAACGAGAGATTCCCCTTCATAAGACAGTATAATGGAAGGTATTTTTTCAAAATGAATCATCTCATCAATAATATTTTTAAATAATTCAAACTTCATATATTTTTTTTGCCTTTCAACACCATATTTGTTCCAATTTTGCATATCGCAGTAATTACATTGCAGGGGACAAATTGAAACCAGTTCAAAGGCGATGGTGGTGGGTAAATTATTCACTGTGTGTATAATTGGTCAGCGCAGAGAGATAATTATCCATTTGTGAAATCTCAAGTGATGTGTATTTCTCCATTCGATATTTGATCTCTGATAATAGAGGGGGAACATTAATACTGTCTAATATGTTTGGATACTTGGTAAAGTCCTGATCTGGAAAATCACCAGAAATAGGACATGATGATATTTCATCAATATTCATGTTATAAGCATTATCAATATATTGTGGGAATTCCTCTATATTATTTAGAACAGGTACCATTTGTAGGCAGATGTGCCATCTGTGTTCAGATGCCTGCTCATTAATGTGTTCTTTGTATTCCACTGCTAGTTTCACCTTTTCCAATATTTCATTTAAACCTAATGGACCTGGCCGCAACTTAGCGAATGTCTCCGGGTCAAAACTGTCAATCGATATATGTAGATTAACATAAGGAAAAGAGAGAAGACCGTCCAATAGATCCCTGCTTAGAAGAGAACCGTTTGTGGTTATGCTGATGGATGTTGGTTTCTGTGCGTCAGATTGCAGATACTCCAGGAAACCTTTGTGCAATAAGGGTTCACCACCAGAAAAATGCATATGCACAGATGGCCCAGCATATTGATTGAATAATTCCTGTTCTTGTTTCAAGGTAATCTTTTCCTTTCTAAGTCGTAGATCGCACATGTCGCATTGAAAATTACAGGGATATTGGAGATCCACAGAAATGGAAATCGGTCTGGATTCTAATTTAGTTGATCCTTTTAAATATTCATTTCTGTTTTTTATATAATTAAGAGCACTATTTCTTTCAAACTTCAAGTAATCGAACTGAGAATAATATTCTAATCCAACATTTTTTTCTGGACATGTATTGCATGATTCAGGATATTGACCGTCTAATATATCTTGTCTCAATTCTATAAATTTAACGCTATTCCATAATTCATTAATTGATCTGTTCGCTGTATTTTCTAAAAATGTATTTGAAAGATGGCATTCCGGCCCGGATGCATTAGGGTACAGCATTAATGATGCCCATGGTCGAGCACATCTAGTTAGTTGGTTATTTGAATGAAAAACATCGAAAGAATCCATGATTCAAATATAATTATCCGTTTAAGTCAATCAATCATAAAAGATAGTTAATTGGATCGTTTCTACTTGTAAACAATCCCAAAAAAAAAGGGAGAGCATAACTCTCCCTTTTTTATTTAGCAGTAGTTTTATTAATGAGTTTGTGACCTGTGTTTTGAACTTGATGAATGGGATGTATGGGTTGCACCAAATTCTTCTCCCCTTTTTGGATCAGCCTTTACTTTCTCGCCAATCTTTTTCAGGATTTCATCTTTTGTTTCTTCGAGTAGTTCTACTTTATTTTTATCCATTTTTGTTTTTCCTCCTGTAATAGGTCATTATTAATTAATTCAAATGTAAGTATCAGTGACGTAAAATACAATATATATAATTGTTAATTATTATCTCAAAACAAAAATAGATTTTTTATTTATTGTAATTTCCCATATAAAATTCCTCTGGCTCAAATAGCCTCCTCACGGGGGCTTTTTTGTTTGTGGGATGATGTGTAGATTTGAATATGAATAAGACTAAAAAGGGTTTCCTTTTCATTTTCTTGTTGTTCTCCTCTTGCGTCGTTTTAGGTCAAATTTATCCAGAAGGAGATGAATCCTTTGTTGTGTCGCTCTTGCTCTTTTTTGGAATAATGGCAATAATGGAAATAGTGGACAGGGTGCTCATAAAGGCGGGGCCCCAGAATCAATATGATGAAGAAGAGAGAAAGGAAACCAAAAAACCATCCACAACTGAAGAAGAGAACAAGGAGTTTATTATGGGTAATAAAAATTCAATATATTGGGGTGGCGGAAATCTCCGCGCCGGCGTAAAAGCTGCCAATGAACGACGAAGGACCCGCGAGAAAGAACGTCGGGAAAGAAGAATTATAAATGCAGAAAAAAGAAAGGAAAGAAAGAGAGAGAGATTG
>Ga0208524_1000547_pt1 | contig 19412 bp, 17 predicted proteins | sample ETNtaG_28_FD_185779 | JGI IMG/M metagenome (GOLD analysis project Ga0208524, IMG submission 185779) | Marine microbial and viral communities from oxygen minimum zone, Eastern Pacific Ocean - ETNP201406SV61 (SPAdes) (version 2) | ecosystem: Environmental > Aquatic > Marine > Oceanic ... | reverse complement strand
CTTTAGGTTTGTTTCATGGACAAACAGGATCTAATTTTTGGAAAAGATATTTAAGTGAAAATTTTTGTGTAAGAGATGCTGATGTTAAAAAAATAGATCATATAATGGACAAAGTTAAATTGGCTCCTCAGGCACGTTTAGCAGGTCAAATTGATTAGTTCAATTTTATCAAACGAATATTCATTTTTTATTCTTTTAATGATTCTAACAGCATTTCCAGTAGGATTTTTTGCTGGGTTATTTGGAATTGGCGGAGGACTAATAACCGTTCCTTTTTTATTTTTTATATTTGAAACATTAAATGTAGATAAATCTTACATAATGCATTTAGCAGTAGGCACTTCTTTTTCTATAATTATACCAACATCAATAGTTTCAGTTCTAACTCACAATAAACATAAATCAGTAGACACCAGCATAATAAAAACTTATGGCTTATATGTAATATTGGGTGTTTTAGGAGGAGCTATTTTTGCCGCTTTAATACAGACAAAATCACTAGTTTTATTTTTTTCACTAGTTGTTTACTTTTTGGGAACTTATTTATTGTTGTTTCAAGAAAAAACAAAAGAAACAAAGAAAAAATTTAATTTTTTACCAAGACTAATTTTTGGTTTTTTTTCAGGTTTTGTTTCAGCCGCAATGGGAATAGGTGGAGCAATAATGAATGTACCTGTGCTTAGATACTTTGGCTATCCTATAAAAAAAGCTATTGGAAGTGCTGCTGCAATTGGATTTATTATTGCATTATTTGGAGCAATTACTTTTTTAATTTCAGGGACATTTTTAGATGCTAATTTGCCTCTAAGTATAGGTTTTGTAAATATTCCAGCTTTTTTAATATTTATTCCTATTACAACTTTTATGGCAAGGGTTGGAGCAAATACTGTTCATAAAATAGATAAAAAAAAAGTTCAGTCCTTTTTTGGAATTTTTTTATATGTTGTTGGAACTATATTTATTTATAGATATCTAAATTTATAAAAAAAAGAGGCGGCTTCAGTCTCCCTCTACCGCCCCTTAATAAGTTTATATACGATTCTCTAAATTTTCTTAAACTCTTATTAGTTGAATTTATGATTTATATTTTTTGGTCGTATTCTCCAATTTTTCCAGTTTTTTGAAGCAAACCATCTATGAATTCAAATATCTTTCTTTTTCTTATATCAGATGTTGGACTTTCTGTTACAACAACCAATGAAGGTTTATTTGATGAAGCCCTTATTAGTCCCCACGATCCGTCATTAAATGAAAATCTAACACCATTTACAGTTAAAACTTCTTCTATTTCTTGATTATCTATTTTTATCTTCTTTTCCTTGATTTCCTTAACTTTCTTAACCAATTCATCTACTAATTGATATTTTTCTTCATCTTTACAGAAAGGAGCCATAGTGGGGGATTGATAGGTATTAGGTAATTCCTTTATTATTTCACTCATTTTTTTATTTTGATTATCTAATAAATGGCAAACCTGTATTGCTGAATTAATTCCATCATCATATCCATAACCCAGTGGTTTATTAAAAAAGAAATGTCCACTTTTTTCAAATCCAGCTAAAGCTTTTTCAGTATTTACTTTTCTTTTAATATGTGAATGACCAGTTTTCCAATAAATTGTTCTACAATTATTATTTAATAATATTTCATCAGTATTAAATAACCCTGTAGATTTAACATCTACAATGAATTTAGAACCTTTATGTTTAGAAGATAAATTTCTAGCAATTAATAGACCTATTTTATCTGAAAATATTTCATTACCTTCATTATCAATAACACCACAACGATCACCATCACCATCAAAACCAAATCCTATATCAGCACCATTTTCTTTCACTACATTACTGATCGCGTGTAACATTTTCATATCTTCTGGATTTGGATTGTATTTTGGAAAATTCCAATCTAATTTACAATCGAGCTCAATTACTTCACAACCTATACCTTTCAGAATGTCTGGTGCAAATATACCAGCTGTTCCATTTCCACAGGCAACAACAGCTTTAATTTTTTTGTTTATTTTATTTTTGTTTATTAAGTCTTCTTTGTAAACTTGTTGAAAGTTTTCTATTTTTTTTACGTTTCCTTTTCCTTCTGTAAATTTTTGATTTAAAGTTATGTCTTTTAATTCTTTCATTTCCTCAGGCGCATGAGTTAAACCTTTTTTTATTCCCATTTTAACTCCTGTCCAACCATTTTCATTATGACTTGCAGTAACCATTGCAACTGCATCTGCATTTAAGTTAAACTGTGCAAAATAAACCATAGGCGATAGTGACAATCCTACATCTTCTATAAAACAGCCAGTTGAAATTAATCCTTTTTTTAGAGCTGATTTAATTTCTTCGCTGTAAGATCTATAATCGTGGCCAACTATTACCCTTGGGTTGTTTTTTTTAGTATGATTTTTAATTTGTGTTCCCAGTCCTTTTCCTAGACTTTCAATACCACCAAGACTTATATCTTTTTCGTACAGCCATCTGCCGTCATATTCTCTAAAACCATAAGGATCAATTTTTGTTGAATTTTCCATATTGATATATTTATATTTTTTTATTTTTTTATTGATATTTATTTATTATGTTCTATATATGTTCTGTTGATTTCTAATTTATATAGTATATTAAGGAGATCTACATACAACATGTAGTTGTTTTACTAAAAAACTGATAAAATAAGGGAGTAAATGAACAAAGTTTTATCTCAAGTCATTAAGAAAGCTGTCTCTGAATTTTCACCAACTACCCAAGAAAACCACTTAGATAAAAGACCAGATTTATTTTCTTTAAACAACGAAACAGAGCTATTTCAAAACTCAAAAGGGATAACAATTAAAATTGATCGAACCAAAGATGAAAACCTTACATCGTTTGGAAAAGCAACTCTAAGTGATAGATACTTAGGTTATAACGAATCCTTCCAAGATTTATTTGCAAGAGTAGCGAGTTATTATGCTGATGATAATTTGCATGCTCAAAGATTATATAACTACATAAGCAATCTTTGGTTTATGCCAGCAACACCAGTGCTTTCAAATGGAGGAACCAAAAGAGGTTTGCCAATTTCATGTTTTTTAAATGAAGCAAATGATAGTCTTCATGGAATTTTAGATCTTTGGAGTGAAAATGTTTGGTTGGCTGCCAAAGGGGGTGGAATTGGAAGCTATTGGGGTAACCTAAGATCTATAGGAGAAAAAATTGGAAGAGTTGGGAAAACCTCAGGAATAATTCCTTTTATTAAAGTAATGGATTCTTTAACCATGGCAATTAGTCAAGGTTCACTTAGAAGAGGTTCTGCGGCATGTTATCTTCCAATTGATCATCCAGAAATAGAAGAGTTTATTGAAATGAGAAGACCAACCGGAGGTGATCCAAATAGAAAATCATTAAACCTTCATCACGGTGTTCTAGTAAGCGATGCATTTATGAGAGCAGTTGAACTTGATGAACAATGGGCATTAAAAAGCCCTAAAGATGGAGTAGTTCAATCAACTGTTTCTGCGAGAAATTTATGGATAAGATTGTTAACTGCCAGAATAGAAACAGGAGAACCTTATATAGTTTATATCGATACGGTAAATAGACTTATCCCACAACATCATAAACTTGCTGGACTAACAGTTAAAACTTCTAATTTATGTAGCGAAATTACTTTGCCAACAGGAGTTGATAAAGATGGTAGAAATAGAACAGCTGTATGCTGTTTGTCTTCTTTAAACATAGAAAAATACGAAGAATGGAAAGATGATAAAAATTTTATTGGTGATGTAATGAGATTTTTAGATAATGTTTTAACAGATTTTATTGAAAGAGCACCTGAAGAATTTAGTGACGCAACATATTCGGCTCTTAGAGAAAGAAGTGTAGGTTTGGGTGTTATGGGGCTTCATTCATTCTTTCAACAAAAAATGATTCCACTTGAATCTGTTATGAGCAAAGTTTGGAATAAAAAGATTTTTAAACATATTCAAAAAGAAGTAGATAAATCCTCTAAAGATTTGGCAGAAGAAAGAGGAGCTTGTCCAGATGCTGCCGACTATGGAATAAAAGAAAGGTTTTCAAACAAAACAGCTATAGCTCCTACAGCTTCAATATCTATTATCTGTGGAGGAACTTCACCTGGAGTTGAACCAATTGCTGCTAATAGTTTTACACACAAAACACTTTCAGGATCTTTTAATGTTAGAAACAGATACCTTGAAAAAATATTAGAAAAATACAATAAAAATGATGGTGAAACATGGTCTAGCATTACAACTAATCAAGGATCGGTATCTCATTTAGATTTCTTAACTCAACAAGAAAAAGATGTGTTTAAAACAGCCTTTGAATTAGATCAGAAATGGATTGTAGAACTAGGTGCAGATAGAACATCCCATATATCCCAAGCACAATCTATCAACATATTTGTCCCCGCCGATATTCACAAAAAAGAGCTACACCAAATTCACTTTCAAGCATGGAAAAAAGGCCTTAAAAGCCTTTATTACTGCAGATCTAAATCAATTCAAAGAGCCGAAAATGTCAATGATGCAAAATTAACTGATGTTACAGCCAATGTTTATAATTCTAAAAATCAACAAAACAAAGAACAAGAATATGATGAATGTTTATCATGCCAGTAATAGAAAAAATTAAAAAAAATAAACAAAAAGAAACAATTACTTCAAAGAAAAAGGGACTACTAGTTGAGAACCCAGTATACAAACCATTTAGATATCCTTGGTGTTATGATGCTTGGTTAACCCAACAAAGAATTCACTGGTTACCCGAAGAAGTCCCTTTAGGCGATGATGTTAGAGACTGGCAAAAAAATTTATCACAATCTGAAAAAAACTTATTAACTCAGATTTTTAGATTTTTTACTCAAGCCGATGTTGAAGTTCAAAATTGTTATTTAAGACATTATACAACTGTATTTAAACCAACTGAAGTTTTAATGATGATGACAGCATTTGCTTCAATGGAAACAGTTCATATTGCAGCTTACTCTCATTTGCTTGATACAATTGGAATGCCAGAGTCCGAGTATTCAGCTTTCATGAAGTACAAGGAAATGAAAGATAAATATGATTACATGCAAGGCTTTAATGTAAATTCAAAAAAAGATATTGCAAAAACGGTAGCAGTGTTTAGTGCCTTTACAGAAGGACTACAACTGTTTGCAAGTTTTGCAATCCTACTTAATTTTCCTAGATTTAATAAAATGAAGGGCATGGGCCAAATTGTTACTTGGTCTGTAAGAGATGAAACTCTGCATTGCAATTCTATGATAAGATTATTCAAAGAATTTATTAAAGAAAATCTAGAAATTTGGACTCCGGAATTAAAAAAAGAACTTTATGAAGCTTGCCGAACAATAATTCATCATGAAGATGCTTTTATTGATTTAGCTTTTGAAATGGGACCAATGGAAGGTTTGACAGCAAAAGAAGTTAAAGATTATATAAGATTTATTGCAAATAGAAGACTGGCCCAATTAGGCCTAGAACCAATTTATGAAATTCACAAAAATCCTTTAACTTGGCTTGATACAATGTTGAATGCAGTTGAACACATGAACTTCTTTGAAGGAAGGGCAACAGAATATTCAAAAGCATCTACTCAAGGAAATTGGACAGAAGCTTTTAGTTAATATTTAATTTTATCTTTGGTTAAGAAGCACAACTTTTCGATGCTTTTCACCTTTATACTTAGCAAGTGGTCTAATCAATCTATTAGCCGCATGCTGCTCTATGATATGGGCAGTCCATCCGGTTATTCTAGCTATAACAAAAATTGGAGTAAAAAAATCAGTATCAAAACCCATTAAATGATAAGCTGGACCTGATGGAAAATCCATATTAGGATAAATATTTTTCTTTTTCACCATAACCTCTTCCAGAATTTTGTATATTTTATGAAGTTTTTTATCTTTTTTAATTTTAGCTACATTTAAAAAATGTTTTTTCATTGTGGGAACCCTAGAATCACCACTTTTATAGACTCTATGACCGAATCCCATAATAACTTCTTTTTTATTTATAGCATTGTTGATCCATTTTTTAGCTTTATCTGGTGATTTTATTTTATTCATCAATTCCATTACTTTTTCATTAGCACCACCATGCAAAGGACCTTTTAAACTGGCAATAGCCCCTGTTACAGCGCCATGCATATCAGATAAACTGCTTGTTATTGTTCTTGCAGTAAAGGTAGACACATTAAAACCATGTTCAGCATATAAAATCAACGATACATCAAAAGCTTTTATAATTTCTTTTTGTGGAACTTTTCCAAAACACATGAAAAAAAAGTTTTCTGCGAAAGATAGATTTTTTTTAGGTTTGATAATTTTTTTACCTTTACGAATTCTATAAAACGCACTTAATACAGTAGGTATTTTTGCAAATATTCTTAGTGCTTTTCTCATATTAGCTTCAGGAGAATTGTCAGAAGTTTCTTTATCTTCTAAAGCCATTACGCTAACAGCGGTTCTTGCGACATCCATTGGGTGAGATTTTTTTGGCATGTGTTCGATAATTTTAGTAAGGTTTATTGAGATTCTTCTGTTTTCTCTTTCTTCAGATTCAAATTTTTTTAATTCTAGAGTGTTAGGAAGATTGCCATGCCAAACAAGATAAGCAACTTCTTCAAATCTACAACTTTCGCAAAGGTCTTGAACAGGGTAACCTCTGTAAGTTAATGAATTAATATCAGGCATTACTTTAGAAATTGTTGTTTCATCAACAACAATTCCTATTAAACCTTTTTTTACATCATGTTCTTGTTTATCATTGCCCATTATTCGTGACCACCTAGGAATTACATTTTTCATACATTATTCATGACCATTTATTTTAAAATTATAAATTTTCTCATCCAAAGAATTATATTTTTCATATTCTACCAATTCATATAATCTTTTTCTAGTTTGCATATTATCAATAATATTATTTTGATGTCCATCGTCAAAAATGGCACGGAGTCCATCTTCCACACTTTTCATTGCTAATCTTTGTGTAGTTACTGGATAAATTACAATATTGTACCCAATATTTTCTAATTCTTTATAATTTAATAATTTTGATTTTCCAAACTCAGTCATATTAGCTAAAAGATAACAATTAAGAGTATTTCTCACTTTCTCAAATTCTTTTTCATCTTTAAGAGCTTCAGGAAAAACTATTTCAGCTCCAGCATCAACGTAAGCTTTACATCTATCAATCATTTTATCTAATCCTTCGACGCTATTTGCATCTGATCTTGCAATTATTTTAAAATTTTTGTCTTTTTTTGAACTTACACATTCTTTAATTTTTTTTATCATTTCATCTTTAGTTATGAGCTCTTTATTATCTAGATGCCCACATCTTTTTTGTGATACTTGATCTTCAATATGAATTCCGGTAATTCCAAAATTCTCAAATGTCTCAATAGTTTCTTTGCAAGATTTAAATCCAGTATCAATATCAACAATTGTTGGCAAGTTTGTAACTCTGGCTATTTGATTTGCTCTATTGCTTACATCTTTTAAAGTAGTTAAGCCAATATCAGGATACCCTAAATCATTAGACATAACTCCTCCAGAAACATAAACAGCATCATATCCAATTTCTTCAATTACTTTTGCAGTTAAAGGATTATAAGCTCCCGGAACTCTTAAAATTTTTTTTGATTTTAATTTATTATCAAATTCAATTCTTTTTTCCTCTACTTTTTTTTTAACAAAATGCACTAAAAAATTCCTTTTTTATTATTTTTTTTCAAATCAGAACTTTTAATTTCTATATTAAGTTTGTTTAATTGACCTGACTTTAATTTAGTTAAATTTTGTACAGTTCTTAAAAAACGATCGCTTTCTTTTTTAGAAATAATATTTTTTGTTAATGTTAGAAATTTATTTATATAATTTTTTCTTACGAATGGTCTTGATCCATATGGGTGTGCATCAGCTTTATCTAATTGTTCAATAATTTTTTTATTATTATTTAATGTTACAACTACTTTTGCACCAAATGATTTATTTTTAGGGTTGGGATCGTGATATTTTTTAGTCCAATTTTTATCTTCATGTGTTTTAATTGATTTCCAAATCTTAATTGTGCTTTTTTTGTTAGCTCTGGATTTTTTGTATGAATTAACATGATGCCAATTAGCATCTTCTAAAGCGACAGCAAATATATACATTATTGAATGATCTAGAGTTTCTCTGCTTGCTTTAGGATCCATTTTTTGAGGATCGTTTGCACCTGTTCCAATTACATAGTGTGTATGATGGCTTGTATAAATATCAATTTTTTTGATTTGATTAAGGTTTTGAATTTTTTTGTTAAGTTTTTTAGCTATATCGATAAGAGCTTGTGCTTGATATTCTGCGGAATATTCTTTTGTATAAGTTTCTAAGATTGCTTTCTTTTCTTGATTTTTTTTTGGCAATGGAACTTTATATGTAGCTTTTTTACCATCAAGAATTTGAGCAATTACGCTATCTTCGCCTTCATAAATAGGGCTTGGTGCTCCTTCACCACACATTGCTCTGTCAACAGCTTCGATCGCAAGTTTACCAGCATGAGCAGGCGCATAAGCTTTCCAACTGGAAATTTCACCTTTTCTCGATTGTCTTGTAGAAATTGTTGTATGAAGTGATTGTTGAATTGCTTGGTAAATTATTTTTGTATTTAATCTAAGCATTGTACCAATTCCCGCAGCTACACTTGGTCCGAGATGAGCAATATGATCAACTTTATGTTTATGTAAACAAATTCCTTTAACTAAATTCACTTGTACTTCATAAGCGGTAATTATTCCTCTTAATAAATCAATTCCGTTTTTTCTCTTTTGTTGAGCAACAGCTAAAAGTGGAGGTATGTTATCACCAGGGTGACTGTAATCTGCAGCCAAGAAAGTATCATGAAAATCTAATTCTCTTACTGCTGTTCCATTAGCCCAAGCAGCCCACTCACAATCAAATTTTTTTTTTGAATTAACTCCAAATAATGTTGCACCATTTTTTTTTGGATGTCTTAATGCCATTTTTCTTGAAGAAACTACTGATTTTCTATTTAAGGAAGCAATTGCAACTGAAGCATTATCAATAATTCTATTGATAACCATTTCAATAGATTTTTTATTTAACTTTGCATTGTCACTAGATATTTCAGCTAATTTCCAAGCAAGTTGATTTTTTTTAGCTAATTTAATTTTTGAGGGACAAACTTTTACAGTATGAGTTATCAATTTATTTCCAATTTTTATTGTTTTTTTAATACAACCAGGAATGACAATAATCAATATTAATAATTCAAATATTTACGAATTATTTTTTCAATTCCAACAAAATCTCTTATTAAATGATCATGTGGAATTTCATTAACATTTTTTTCAGTATATCCATTTTCTAAAAGTATCATAGGAATTCCAGCAGATCTTGCTGCTCCGCTATCATTTTCACTATCTCCAATCATTATACTTTTTTTTATATCTCCGTTCATTATTTCAATCATATTAGTTAGATGTCTTGGGTCTGGTTTGCAATAATCAAAAGTATTTCCACCAGCAACATATTCAAAAAAATCGTAAATTTTTATTTTTTTCAAAAAATCTACAGCCAAATGTTCTTGTTTGTTTGTACAAACACCCATTGGAATATTATTTGATTTTGCCCATTTTAAAAATTCATAAACTCCATTTATGAGTTTACTTTTTACAACGGTATTTTTTCCATAAAAATCAAGAAATTCCTTTGTCATTTCATTTTTAACTTTTTGATCAGTAATTTTTGATAATTCATTTTTTGCTGAACTCCATATTGATTTTCCAATCATTACAGCTGCTCCTTGACCAAGATAACTTTTTATTTCCTCCATATTTTTTGTATTATAACCAAATTTTTTCATTACGTGGTTGTGTGCACCCAAAAGATCTGGCGCTGTGTCAGCCAAAGTTCCGTCAAGATCAAATAATATTGTTAATTTTTGAGTCATTTTAAAAAAGTATTATTAAGAAATAATTTGTGAATTAAAGAACATGCTCACTAAATTATAAAGGATTTTAATAAATGAAACAAATAAATTTACAAGAAAATTTAAGAAGAAAATTTATAAAACAAGGAGTAAAAATGATTGCTCCTGACACAGTTTTTTTTTCAAAAGATACTAAAATTGGAAAAAATGTATCTATAGAACCATATGTTGTTTTTGGAAAAAAAGTAAAAATTTATAATAATGTAAAAATTCATTCATTTTCACATTTAGAAAATACCAAAATAGAAAATAATGTTAGCATTGGTCCTTATGCAAGATTAAGACCAGGAACAGTTTTAAAATCTGGCTCAAGAGTTGGTAACTTTGTAGAAGTTAAAAAAAGTACAATTGGAAAAAATTCTAAAGTAAATCATTTATCTTACGTGGGAGATTCTCATTTAGGAAAAAGAGTTAATATTGGAGCAGGCACAATTACATGCAACTACGACGGAGTTAAAAAAAATAAAACAAAAATTAAAGATGGAACTTTTATAGGCTCAAATTCATCATTGGTTGCTCCATTAACTATTAATGAAAATTGTATTGTTGGTGCAGGATCTGTTATAACAAAAAATGTAAGAAAAAAATCTTTAGCTTTAACAAGATCTTCTCAGGTAGAAATTAAAAATTATAAGAGAAAAAAATAATGTGTGGAATAGTTGGTATTACAAGTACTAAATCAGTAACTTCAATGATCGTTAATTCTTTAAGAAAACTTGAATACAGAGGATATGACTCCTCAGGAATTGCAACACTGCATAATGGAAATATTAACGAGGTTAAATGTGAAGGGAGAGTGGATGTTTTAGAAAAAAATTTAAATAAATCTAATTTAGTCGGAAATGTTGGTATTGGACATGTTAGATGGGCAACACATGGAATACCCAACACTCTAAATGCACATCCTCACTCTTCTGAAAATGTTTCTGTTGTACACAATGGAATTATTGAAAATTCAACATTATTAAAAAAACTCTTAATTAAAAAAGGCCATGTTTTTAAATCTCAAACTGATACAGAGGTAATTACTCATTTAGTTACAGAATACTTAAAAAAAAATGATCTTAAAAATTCAATAATCAAAATGCTTAAAAGATTGCACGGGAGCTTTGCTTTAGGAATTATTTTTAAAGATCAACCAGATTTAATTGTTGGCGCAAGAAGAGGCTCTCCGCTTGCTGTTGGATATGGACCAAATGAAAACTATTTAGGATCTGATTCATACGCTTTAAAATCAATGACAAATAAAGTTTCTTATTTAAATGATGGTGAATTTTGTATTGTAAAAAAAAATAATATTGATTTTTTTAATGAAAAAGGAAACAAAATAAATAAAAAAATATTAGAGCTTTCATCAAGTGAAAACAATTATGATAAAGGTGAATATAAACATTTTATGGCAAAAGAAATTAACGAACAGCCTACTACAATAAAAAATTGTATTAATGAATATATAGATAAAAAAAATAACGACATAAATATTTTTAATTTTCCTTGGAAATCTAAGGATATTTCGTCAATTGTTTTAATTGGATGCGGGACTGCTTACCATTCATGCTTGATTGCAAAATATTGGTTTGAACAATTAACTAATTTTGATGTTTCTGTTGATATTGCATCAGAATTTAGATACCGAAAAAATAGGTTTAAAGATAATGCTCTATATATATTCGTTTCTCAATCAGGTGAAACAGCAGATACTTATGCGGCATTAGATTTATGTAACAAAAATGATATGAAAACTTGCTCAATAGTAAACATTGTAGAAAGTTCTATCGCTAGAGACTCTAAATTTGTTTTACCAATACACTGTGGACCTGAAATTGGAGTTGCATCAACAAAAGCATTTATAGGACAAATGTTGGTACTATATTTGCTATGTCTAAAACTAGGAAAAAATAGAAAAGATATTTCAAATGATATTTTTTCAGAAAAAATTAAATCTTTAAAATCACTCTCAAACTTGTTAAAAAGCACTTTGTCTACCGAGAATGATATTCAATTAGTATGCAATTCATTTATTGAAGCAAAAGGTTCAATGTTTTTAGGCAGAGGATATTCTTTTCCGATAGCTTTAGAAGGAGCATTAAAATTAAAAGAATTAGCTTATGTTCATGCTGAAGGTTATCCAGCAGGAGAAATGAAACACGGACCTCTTGCTTTAATAGAAGAAGGTATGCCAGTGGTAGTTTTAGCCCCAAGAGATGATTACTATAAAAAAACTATTTCAAATATGCAGGAAGTAATTGCAAGAGGTGCAAAAGTTCTTTTAATTACTAATAAAAGTAAAGATGAAGTTTATTCAGAAAATATTTGGCAAACAATTGAGGTGGAAAATACATCTGATGATTTATTACCTTTTTTAATTACAGTTCCGTTACAAATGCTTGCTTATTATTCAGCCCTTAAAAAAGGATATGATATTGATAAGCCAAGAAATTTAGCCAAATCAGTTACTGTTGAATAATCAACAAACTCTGCTAGAACACTCCTAGGTTGAATATGAAAAAATGGAAAACAAATAGTTGGAGAAACTATCCTGTAAAACACATACCAAGTTATGGGAATGAAAAAGAACTTAATATGGTTCTTGGAAAAATAAAAAATTTTCCACCTTTGGTGTTTGCTGGAGAAACAAGACACTTAAAACAACAGCTTGCCGATGTTGTAGATGGAAAAGCTTTCTTGTTGCAAGGAGGAGACTGTGCAGAAAGTTTTGCTGAATTTAATCCAGATAATATTAGAGATTATTTTAAAGTAATGTTGCAAATGTCACTAGTTTTAACTTATTCAGCATCTTTACCCGTTGTTAAACTTGGAAGAATTGCAGGACAATTTTCTAAACCAAGAAGTGCACCAACTGAGAAGAAAGGCGACATAGAACTGCCAAGTTATCTTGGTGACAATATAAATGGTATAGAATTTACTGAAAAAGATAGAAAACCGAATCCTAAAAGATTGTTTAAAGCTTATTCACAAGCAGCTTCCACTTTAAATTTAATTAGAGCTTTTTGTCATGGCGGATTTGCTGATTTAAAAAAAGTTCATTTATGGAATTCAGGTTATGTCAAAAAAAGTTCACAAGCTAAAAAATTTAAAGAACTAGAAGATAAAATTACAGATGCTTTAGGTTTTATGGACGCATGTGGTATAAATTCTGAATTCAACAGAAGATTAAAAACTGTTAACTTTTGGACTTCACATGAAGCTTTATTACTTCCTTTTGAGGAGAGCATGACAAGAATTGATTCAACCACAGGAGAGTATCACGACACATCAGCACATTTTGTATGGATTGGTGATAGAACAAGACAATTGAATGGTGGCCATGTTGAATTTTGCAGGGGAATTGAAAATCCAATAGGAATTAAGTGTGGGCCAACATCAAAACCAGAGGAAATAGTTAAAATTTGCAATGTGATAAATCCAAAAAATGAAAAAGGAAAAATAACTTTAATTTCAAGATTCGGTCATGAAAATGTTGGAAAATTTTTACCAAAACTAGTTAGAACTATTAAAAAAGAAGGTTTAAATGTTATTTGGTCTTGCGATCCCATGCATGGAAACACTGTAAAATCTTCTACAGGTTTTAAAACAAGACCATTCAATCATGTTTTAAAAGAAGTTAAAAATGTTTTTGCTGTACATCAAAGCGAAGGTTCTTATGCTGGAGGATTACATATAGAGATGACTGGACAAAATGTTACCGAATGCACCGGAGGTACACAAAAAATTTCTGATAAAGACTTATCGAGTAGATATCGTACGCATTGCGACCCAAGATTAAATGCTAATCAAGCTTTAGAACTGTCATTTTTGATTTCTGATGAAATTAAAAAAAATTCCATTTACGCAAGAAGTGGAATTAGAGCGGTTTCTTAAGTATTTATAAAAGAAATCCTTTAACGTATATTTGAATTATGGAAGTAAGTAAAAAAATTGTGTTTATAAAAGATTGGATATTGAATTATGTAAATTCAATGCCAGTCAAAGCTCAATCATTAGTGATTGGTATATCTGGAGGAATTGACTCTTCAGTAACAAGTTCTTTATCTGCAATGACTGGTTTAAAAACTATTGTTGTGTCAATGCCAATTAAACAAATAGCATCACAACATGATTTGAGCTTAAAGCACAAAAAATGGTTAAAGGACAAGTTTAAAAATGTTGAATCTCATACAATAGAACTTGATGAAGTTTTTAAATTATTTCAATTAAAATTATCAGATTTTGGTAGTGAGCATGGATTAGCCAACTCAAGAGCAAGAATAAGAATGACAACTCTTTATCAAATTGCTTCAGCAAATAAAGGAATTGTAGTAGGAACAGGAAATAAAGTTGAGGATTTTGGCGTAGGTTTTTATACTAAATATGGTGATGGCGGAGTTGATATTTCACCAATTGCAGATTGTACAAAAACTGAAGTTTGGGAATTGGGAAAAGAACTTGGAATATTAGATGAAATAATTATTGCTCAACCTACTGATGGACTATGGGATGATGGTAGAACTGATGTTGGTCAATTAGGCTTAACATATCAGGAAGTTGAAGAGGCAATGTCAAATCTCAATTCAAAGAATAGATCAAAGTATGAAAAAATAAGAAAATTGAATTTACATAAAATGCAATCAATTCCAGTATGCAAAATACCTAAATGATATGAAAAAAGATATTTTTTTAACAAATAGCCTTGGTAACAAAAAGGATAAATTTACACCAATTAATTCAAAAAAAATTGGAATGTATGTTTGTGGGCCCACAGTTTATGATAATCCACACATCGGAAATGCAAGACCTTTAGTTGTCTTTGATATTTTGTTCAAAGTTTTAAAATGCAAATACGGAAATAATTCAGTTAGCTATGTAAGAAATATTACAGATATTGATGATAAAATAATAGCTTCATCAATAGAAAAAAAGATTTCAATAGGAGATCTTACAAAAAAAATTACAAATATTTTTCATGAAGATTGTAAATATTTGAACTGCGAGATTCCAACACAAGAACCTAAGGCAACTGAAAACATTTCATTAATGAATGATATGATTAATAAGCTTATTAATAATAAATTTGCTTATGAAATTAATAATCATGTTTATTTTGAAGTAAAAAAATTTAAAGATTATGGAAAATTATCAAACAAAAATTTAGACGAATTAATTGCTGGTGCAAGAGTTGAGGTTTCCGAAAATAAAAAAAATCCAGCTGATTTTGTATTATGGAAACCATCAACAGAAAGCGAACCATCATGGGATTCGCCATGGGGAAAAGGAAGACCTGGTTGGCACCTTGAATGCTCAGTTATGTCTAAGAAATTTTTAGGTGATAAATTTGATATTCATGGAGGAGGAATGGATTTAATTTTTCCACATCATGAAAATGAAATTGCACAATCTAGATGTGCTAATGAAAATGAAACTTTCGCAAATTATTGGGTTCATAATGGATTTATAACAATCTCAGGTGAAAAAATGTCAAAATCTCAGGGCAATATTTTAAAAATTGGTGATTTTAAAAATAAAATAAATGGACAAGTATTAAGATTAGCTTTGATTAGTGCGCACTACAAACAGCCTTTAGATTGGAATGATAAGCTTTTATCTGAGTGTGAAAAAACAATTAACAAGTGGTATGAAAGTTATACTGACATTAAAAAACAAGTTTTAATTCCTGACGAGTATCTTTCTCCATTATATGATGATTTAAATACACCAGGTTTTATTGCTAACCTTCATAAATTATTTGAAAAATCTCAAAAAGGTTCAATAAAAGATAAAGAAATATTTGTTTCAGCATGTAATTTTATTGGACTATTGAATGAAAGTAAAAATAGCTGGGATCAATTTAAACAAAGTAAATCAAAGATTTCTGAAGATGAAATCAAACAAAAAATTGCTGAAAGAAACAATGCTAGAAAAAACAAAGATTATAAAGCTGCAGATGAAATTAGAAATGAATTATTAGACAAAGGAGTTTTAATTGAAGACAAAGATGATAAAACCCTGTGGAAATTTAAATGAGCAAAGAAAAATTATATATATTTGATACAACGTTGAGAGATGGCGCACAAACCCAAGGTGTGGATTTTTCAATAGATGATAAATTTAAAATAGTCAAAGTTTTAGATGATTTAGGTGTGGACTATATAGAAGGAGGCTGGCCAGGTGCTAATCCAACAGATACAGAATTTTTTCAAAAAAAAATTAAATTAAATAATTCAGTGTTAACGGCATTTGGTATGACTAAAAAAGCAGGCAGAAGCGCTGATAATGATCCAGGACTTTCATCTATACTAAATAGTAATACACCAGCTGTATGTTTAGTTGGTAAATCTTGGGATTTTCATGTTGATGTAGCATTAGGAGCATCAAATGAAGAAAATTTAGAAAATATTTCTGAAAGTGCAAAACTTTTTGTTAAAGAAAAAAAAGAATTTATGTTTGATGCTGAACATTTTTTTGATGGTTTTAAAAACAATAAAGAATATGCACTTTCATGTATTAAATCAGCATACGACAATGGTGCTAGATGGATTGTACTTTGCGATACAAATGGCGGAACATTGCCTAATGAAGTTTCTGAAATTGTAAATGAAGTAGTCAAATCTATCCCAGGAAAAAATCTTGGTATTCATGCACATAATGATACTGGAAATGCAGTTGCAAACTCTTTAACAGCTGTTTTATCTGGAGTTAGACAAATACAAGGAACAATCAATGGATTAGGCGAAAGATGCGGAAATGCAAACTTAATGTCGGTAATTCCAACATTACATTTAAAAGAAACCTACTCAAAAAATTATGAAATAAATATTAAAAAAGAAAACATTGGTAAATTAACTCAGTGTTCAAGATTACTCGATGAAATATTAAATAGAAAACCTAATCAACATTTACCATATGTTGGAGCCGCTGCCTTTTCACATAAAGGAGGATTGCATGTATCTGCAGTACAAAAAGATCCAAAAACATATGAGCATATAAATCCTGAAGAAGTGGGAAATGTGAGAAACATTATTGTTTCTGATCAATCTGGAAAATCAAATATAGTTTCAAGATTAAAGTCTATTGGAATAGATTTTAAACAAGATGATCCAAAAATAAAAAAGCTTTTAGAAGAAGTTAAAGACAGAGAATTCATTGGTTACAGCTACGATGGTGCAGATGCATCTTTTGAATTAATAGCAAGAAGAATAATGGGTGAAATTCCAAGATATATTTCAATTAAAGAATACGATGTTAGTGTAAAAAAAAATAGCGTAGGAGAAATTATTTCTACAGCCAAAGCCAAATTAGAAGTTGATAAAAAATTAATTCTTTGTGAAGGAGAAGGTAATGGTCCTGTCCATGCACTTGATAATGCAATAAGAAACAATGTAGATAAACTTGCAAAATACTCTCAGTATTTAAAAGACTTAAAATTAGTAGATTATAAGGTTAGAATCCTTAATACAGGAACAGAAGCTGTAACAAGAGTTTCAATTGAAAGTACCGATTCAAAAGGTAAAAATTGGTTTACTATTGGAGTTTCTGCAAACATTATTGATGCATCGTTCAAAGCACTTGTTGATAGTTTAGATTATAAACTATTTAAAGATAAAGCACCCGCAAGTCTTTAATGTTTAATAATATTTCTTTTATTTTGCATAAACCACAGCTATCTGAAAATATTGGAGCATGCGCTAGGGCAATGAAAAATTTTAATTTTTCTAAATTAATCGTAATCAACCCTAAGCCGACTTTTCCTAATGACAAAATAGTTGCTACTTCAGTAGGGGCTCAGGAAATTATAAAGAAAAGCAAGGTTTATGACACTTTAGAACCTGTAATGAAAAACATAGATTATTTAATTTCAACAACTTCTAGGTTTAGAAACAAGAATATTAAACATATTAAGTTAAACGAATTAAATAAAATAGATTTTAAAAAAAAAGTTGCTTTTCTGTTTGGACCTGAAGCATCAGGATTATCAAACAATGAAATAAGCTTTTCGAATTACGTGTTACAAATACCCAACAATAGTAAATTCAAATCATTAAATTTATCGCATAGTTTAATAATTGTGGCACAAGCTATTTTTCAGCTATTGAATATGAAAAAATCAAAATATTCTAAATCAAAGAAAATTAAGCCTGCATCAAAAAAAAATATTCAAGCAATGACAAATTTATGCATTAAACATCTTGAAGAAATCAATTTTTTTAAACCGAAAGAAAAAAAACCTAAAATGCTAGAAAATCTGAGAAGTATATTTTATAAAATGGATTTATCAGAAAAAGAAACTCGTATTTTATCAAGTGTATTTGCTAGTTTGGCTAAAAAAAAGGCTGATTGACAAAATTGATCTTGTGTTTATAAAGCGTTCTATTAAATGACAAAAAGATTAAACTCTAAACATAAAGTTGATAGAAGGCTAAGAGTGAATCTATGGGGAAGACCAAAGAGCCCCTTTAATTCAAGAGGATATCCACCAGGCCAACATGGACAATCAGCTTCAAGGAAAAAACCGTCAGATTTTGGAATTCAATTAAACGCTAAACAAAAATTAAAATCTTATTATGGCAATATGAATGAAAGACAATTCAGAAATGTTTACAAAAAAGCTATAATGAAAAGAGGAGATACTGCAGAAAATTTAATTGGTTTATTAGAAAGAAGACTTGATGCGGTAATTTATAGATCTAAACTTTCAAATACAATTTTTTCATCAAGACAACTAATTAATCATGGCCATGTACGAGTTAATGGAAAAAAAGTTAATATTGCAAGCTACCAAGTTAAAGAAGAGGATAGTATAGAGATCAGAGACAAATCAAAACAATTAGCTTTAATTGATATAGCTCTTGCTAATAAAGAAAGAGAAGTGCCTGAATACTTACAGTTAGACGAAAAAAACAAAAAAGTAAAATTTGTAAGAGTACCCAAGTTTGAAGAAGTTCCTTATCCTGTTGTAATGGAGCCAAGTCTAGTAATTGAATATTATTCTAGATAATCAATTTTAAAAAAAATCAAAAACCATTAAAATAATTAGGGTAGTTAACAGTCATAAATAAAAAGAAACAAGGAAGTGTTACCACCAGAAATATATATATTAAAGATACACGAAGCATGTAATTACACTTAACTAATATTAAATTTATTTTATTGATTTCAATCAATCTTAAAAAATTTGATCCAAATCAATTTTTTTTATGTGAAAAAGAAATATTGTATCTTAATGTCGACACAGATAATTTTCAGTCTTTCTTATGTACCTTTTGTTGTTTTTATAGCACTGTCATGCATCTATGAAGGAAAAACAGGAATATTGTTTAAGAGAATTTCAATAGCATTTGCAGCTGTAGCTACAATATCTTATTTAATTTTTATAAATAACTTAATTGTTTAATAAATTAACTATTAATTT
>Ga0208524_1000537_pt1 | contig 19702 bp, 16 predicted proteins | sample ETNtaG_28_FD_185779 | JGI IMG/M metagenome (GOLD analysis project Ga0208524, IMG submission 185779) | Marine microbial and viral communities from oxygen minimum zone, Eastern Pacific Ocean - ETNP201406SV61 (SPAdes) (version 2) | ecosystem: Environmental > Aquatic > Marine > Oceanic ... | reverse complement strand
CCTTCAGCGGTTCTTAATAAAGAGCCTTCAGCGGTTCTTAATAAAGAGCCTTCAGCGGTTCTTAATAAAGAGCCTTCAGCGGTTCTTAATAAAGAGCCTTCAGCGGTTCTTCATAAAGAGCCTTCAATTGCCCAAGACGGAATACCCGCAACGACACAAGGTAAAGACCGGACATGAATATTCTGGCAATTGATACCTCAACAAAAGCCTGCGTTCTGGGTGTACAGAAAGAGCAGCAGATTCTTGAGCACACTGAGATAGTGGACAGGACTCACAGTAAAGTGATCCTGCCCCGGATCAATGATCTGTTATCGGAAGCGGAACTCGAACCCGAAGAAATTGAGCTCATTATTTTTGGACAGGGACCAGGTTCATTTACTGGGTTGAGGATTGGCATCGGTGTCGTTCAGGGTCTCGCATTCGGTTGGAATGTTCCTGTAGTGGGGATATCAAGTATGGCGTGTTTAGCACAATCTGCTTTCCGTACCAGACGTCATGAAAATAGTCTGGTCGCACTGACAGCAAGAAATGAGGAAGTGTATTTCGGGTCTTTCTCGGTTGCAGACGGATTTGTTTCCCCGAATGAGCGAGAAGCAGTCCTTGAAGCGAGTGAAATTCCAAAACAGGATACGGGTAAACAGTGGGTAGGGTTGGGTGCTGGCTGGCAACTGCAATCACAGTTGGAGAATGCAACTGGTATTGTGGTTGAGGAAATCTATACAGATGTATTACCTGCAGCCACCGATCTGCTTCAGCTTGGTTTATTTCATTACTCTCGCGGGCTGTCAGTTTCTGCCTTGGAAGCAAAGCCAAGATACCTGAGAGAACAGGTAGCCAGCCTGCCTCAAAACAAATAATGGCATATACAAGCAGATTTCCTGACTACCTTCACGGTAACTGACTATACTTGGGCTATTTTGAGCCGGTCAGTCTGTACCATTTATGCACGAGAAGCGTAAAACCCAATCGCCATGCAAATCAGCTCGATAAGCCAACAGCTCCCATAGGTCCAGGATGTATCTCGTCAATCCAGGTCGGATTCCAATCGTCAGGAAGTGGATAGAGAATCGATTCAGCGCCCAGACAGAATCCAGCTTTCAGCAGTAACAGGCAGTGGTACCACGTATCATCGAGACAGGCAGCTACCAAATCCGCTTCAGCTCAATGTTGCTGTCTGACCAGAAATCTGCCCGGAAATCTGTCCAGCAGAGAGCGATAGACTTCTATAATATTACAGCCGCCATCAACAAGGTAGATGGGGCGAGTGAATTGATTGGGGTAGATACATACGCCTAGATTTACCAGACTCCTTTTAAAAGCATGTTGGGGCGGAAATCCTAAAAGGCACAGAGATGGCTCGATTCCAATTAGTTCGAGACGAAAATGGATATGGACTGAAAGATGTCTTAAGTAATCAGCGGGCGCTTGTTATCGATTTCTTGTCACCACAGATGCATCACCGTCGCGCTCACGGTGGCAAGAAAGAACTGCTCCTCAAGGCGGTAAATGCCAGGACTGGTTTAGAGGTATGGGACTGCACAGCTGGACTGGGAACCGATAGTTTCCTTCTTGCAGCCGCTGGCTGTGATGTAACTATGTTTGAACGTTCTGCGGTACTGTCAATTCTGCTCGAACAGGCATTGTTGTCATTGAAAAAATCCGGGGAGTTACAGCAGGTCTCAAACAGAATGAGATGTGTCAGGGAAGATTCAATCAGTTTTCTGAAACAGGCAAGGCAACCACCTGACGTGATTTTGATAGACCCAATGTTTCCCGCCAGAACCAAGAGTGCCCAGGTAAAAGGAGAGATGCAAATACTGCAGCGATTCCTCAGCAAGGATGAAAATGCGAGAGAACTGCTGCGTCTCGCAATAGACAGTGGTGTACCTCGAGTTGTTTTAAAACAGCCTGCGACTGGTACAGGGGTACCTGGCTTCGAGCCGGATTTCAGTCTGTCTGCGAAGGCGAATCGCTTTGATGTTTATCTGAACTAGCCCGGATAATTCATCAGGCACAGTCTGTCATATCTCAAATTCTTCAGTAACCTATTGAATTTGCGGCTAACATTAATTTAACGTCGCCTTGGTGAATCATCCGGGCTAGCCATTGGCAGTTTGTGTTATTGCTTGCAGTACGTTGTAGCGAATGTCGTTGTCCAGATAGTTTTCAAGACACTGATTTAGTTCGTCGAAGGATCCATTCAGGGTTATTCTGTCAGCTGAAGTGTTGATACATCCCTCTGAATTCAGGCTATTGATGAATCTTGCGAACAGGGACTTCTCAAAAAATTCCGGTGAATGGATGCTGTGTATAGCAGAAAGCTGATGGGCAATACCTGCTGCAGCATTCTCCAGTGCCGTGATTGATCGCTTTTGCTCTTCTTGCAGCAATGCAGAAACGATATGAAAGCGTTCCAGAATTGGTTCAACGATCTCACTGAGCTCGGTCAGACTTGCGTATTCTTCGGTGGGCGGCAAGGGTGAATTGACTCTTTCTTCCTCCAGTTTCACCAGTCCCAGAGAAGCCATGACATCCAGGGTTTGCCTGCATTTGCGTTCAAGGTCTTCTGTGTTCCAGTTCAGGAATAACTCGGTTTTCAAGTGCGGATGTAAGATCCTGCAGACGGTGAGGATATCTGGAATATCGCATGACTTTTCGAATTGAATGACTCGCGCGACGAGGGATGCCAGCACAAAAACGTGAAGAGTGTTGTTGCGATAGTAGGTAAGTAATATGGCAGTTTCCTGTGATGCGGTATGAATGTCGCCAAAACCAGGATTATTGCGTTCGAGCCCCGAAACTTTTTCAGCGTGAGAAATAACCTGCCTGGCGTCGAGGTTAGTGACTGTTATCTGTTCATCCAAGTGGGTGAGTCGTGCAATGGACTGTAGTATATTGACCTGGTATTCCAGTCGCTGCTGCTGCATGACCTGTTTTGGTGTCGCAAGGATTGCAGTTGCTACCAGATTAGTAGGGTTAACCGCTGCAGCAGCGTTGATATGTGCTGCAAGTGTTGTTGACAGTTTTGAGCAGGCTGCTGCAAAAACACCTGGATCTACTGACCGGGAACGCCAACCTGGCATGTCATTGTCAAGGAATTGATCGAGTTCAACGGGTTTACCGAAGTTGACCGCGACTTTACCAAAGGGATGTTTGAATGTGGCAAAGATGCTAAAAATGTCAAACAGTGATTCGTCCTGTTTCGATTTGCCTGCCAGTTCACCCATGTACGTAGCGGCCTCCAGGATACGCTCGTAGCCAAAGTAGACGGGAAGAAAAACAATTGGTTTAGATGAATCTCGTTGGAAGCTTCTCACCGTCATGCGCAGCATGCCGGTTCTTGGTGGCAGTGTTCTTCCGGTGCGACTACGTCCGCCTTCAATGAAGTATTCAATCGAGTAACCTCGAGTAAACATCAGGTGCATGTACTCATCAAATACGGTTTTGTAGAGTGAGTCGCCCTGGAAGGAACGGCGCATAAAAAAGGCACCGCCTCTTCTCAGCAATGGACCCAGTACTGGCAGGTTCAGGTTCTTCCCTGCAGCAATATGAGGTGGCGTCAGACCATTCTGGTAGAGCACAAATGAAAGCAGAAGGTAATCAATATGGCTTCGATGGCAGGGTATATATACGATCTCATGAGATTCAGCCAGTTCCTTGGCAGTCTCGATCTGGTTTACTTCTATTCCCTCGTAAAGTTTTTGCCAGAGCCAGGTCAGTAGAACATGAAAGAATCTGATGACACGGTAAGACTGATGTGACGCGACTTCATTGGCATATGAAAAGGCTCTCTTTTCAATCTCATGCACGGGTTTGTGTTCAGTCAATACGACATTGTCGATACTCTCCCGGACCGTTGGGCTGTGCATAATCGTGTTAATTAGTGTCCGGCGGTGGGATAGATCGGGTCCGATGATTGCCTGTTTCTTTTTGTTGAAGTGAACTCTTAACAACCTGTATAACTTCATGTTCTGTTTCTCTTCATCCTGCTCAGTCGAGATAAGTTCAGCCAGACTCACCGGTTTGCTGAACTGGACGAGAATGTGGTTAGGATGAAACAGTCCTGCCAGCAGTTTCTTGAATCCGCTCGTGGCGGTCCAATTCTCAGAGAGAAGGAGCTTGAAGATTGACTTTTCGCGATCTGGCTGGTGACCCCAGAAAATAGAAACAGGTACTATCTTGATTTCTTTCTCGAGATGACTCTGGTGCTTAAGCAGTCGAAGCATGCGAGGCGATGGCCTTCTGAGCGTTTTTCTGCCTAACCTGCCTTCCCCATGACCAAGGAAGAAAAAGGCCCTGGGTTCAATGTCTTCTATAGATTCAATTGGGCGCGGCAGATTGTGAACCTCGCACGCCTTATCCAGCACCATCAGGTCTGCGGTAGATCTGTATGGCATCACATAGCAGACAAGATCCTCGTTCTTGAGATCCAGATAAGTTTTATCGCAACCCAGAATAGTAGGTCGTATCCACGAGAAAAGAATTCGACGCGAGGTAGCGAACTGGAAGTAACGGAATTGGGTAGACAATCTCACCAGGACCGAGGCTGGTTGGTCTAGCTGTGGCTGTTTGGTGCTCTGATCAACGTTTTCCATCGAAAAGATCGCTCACGGCATCGAGGGGATCGCGGCCGTTTATCTCCACTTCCCAGACACCTGAGTATTTGCGCTTCGTCTGCGCGATCACTTCTTCCTTGTCTGTTAGAACCGTGGCGCGAAGAAATACCAGTAGATTCTGTTTTTCACGTTTGTTGGCCTTCGACTTGAATAGTCGACCAAAAAGAGGGATGTCCTTTAGCAAGGGTACCCCACTTTCTGTTTCAGTGATCTTGTCACGTATCAGCCCGCCAAGCACAATGACCTCTCCGTCATCAGCCAGCACAGTCGTTTCGATGGTGCGCTTGTTTGTGATCAGATCTGCCGAACCGTCATTGCCAATGCCAATTGTTCCAGTCTGATCCACTTCTGAAACTTCCTGATTTATCTCCAGGCGGATTAGTGAACCGTCGTGAACATGGGGTGTGACCTGCAGGGTTAATCCGACATCTTCCCGGTTTATGGTAGTAAATGGATTGTTTGCACCATTGCTACCCGTTGTTGTTGAACCGGTTCTAAATGGGACCTGCTGACCAACAACTATTCTTGCCTCCTCGTTATCCATGGTGGTGATGCTTGGCGTGGAGAGCAGATTGACGTTCGAGTTTTCTTCCAGTGCACGAATGAGAAATGCAAAGTTGGTACCGCTTGTGTTTGCCTTGCCACCCACGACGACTGGACTGCTGCCGAGCGATATGCTGCTTGGATCGTTTGCCGCGATGGCCTGAACGATACCTGCCAGGGTACCAGCAGGCGCTGTTGTAGATATTGGTAGCGAACTGCCGGATCTATCGGCCACAGCTAACTCGGTGCCTAATTGCCGGTTAAAATTCTCAGTCACTTCAACAATGGCAGCTTCAATCAGGACCTGTAACCGGCGTGTATCAAGGCGCTGAATAATGTTCTTCAGCTCCGCCATCGACGTGGGGTTCGCCCTGATCACAAGTGCATTAAGAGCAGGGTCAGCCTGAATATTGGTTTTGACCTTCTGACTAGTCGTGTCGTTCGCTGCATCATCAGCAACCAGGTTCTTAAGAATTTCAGCCAGTTCGGAGGCATCAGAGTGTGCCAGCCGTACAACCTGAATTGTTCCAGCCTGATTTGCCGGGATATCCAGTTCTTTGATAAGTTTAATAATCCTTCCCCGAATATCGGGTTCGGCTTTTATAACCAGGCTGTTGGTCCTCTCGCTTGCCACAATGGTTATCTTGTTAGGTCCTTTGGCCCCTTTGCCGATTTGATCAGGAGCTAGTTTTTCCAATAGCGCAACCATATCTTCTACCCACGCTTCCTTTAGCTGAATAATGGTCGTTGTAGTCGAGTCGGCTACATCAATATCTTTTACCAGCTCAAGGAGGCGGGCGATGTTACTCGCATGATCGCTGATGATGAGTGCATTTGGTTCGTTGAGCCCTGCCAGGTGACCGTACTGAGGGATCAGTGGTCGCAGTATCTTGACGAGTTCTACTGAGGGTGTGTTCTTAACGGGAATGACACGGGTTATCAGTTCCTCGCTGTCAATACCATCGGTGGAATTCAACGGATTGCTGCTTTGTTTTGCGAGTACCTGTTGGACGATCTTGACGATGTTCCCAGCTGGAATGGCCGCATAACCATGTACTCGGAGTACGCTGAGAAAGAGCTCATAGATTGCACCGGCGTCCAGATTAGTATTGGAGATAACCGTGACGTTACCTTTTACTCGGGGATCAATGATGAAACTCTTACCGGTTATAGCCGAGATCTGTGTTGTGAATTCTCTGATATCAGCATTCTTGAGGTTGATCTTGTAATTCTTGCCATTGGTCGCCTGGCCCATCGACAACGGTGATGCAAATGCGAGAAAGCAGATGAGAAACAAGCGTGGGAGTGACCACATAAACTTACGACTCAAACAAAAAGGCATGGTACTGCAAAACTGATAGAAACCCAATCCGTTCGATACTGCCTTACCTGTTGAAAAGAACTTCACCCGCGTTTCCTATTGGGGGATTGGGATAGTCACGAAAAACCGCCGCGTGTCACGCTGGACCTCAACTCGTACCCGTTTTGCCGCAACTACCTGATCAATCATGCTCCTGTCATTGGCGATATTTCCGACCGGTTGTCCGTTGACGGATAAGATAACATCACCTTGTTTTAACCCAGCCTGGCGAAGGCCAGTTTGTGAGATTTGATTGCTGATTTTATAACCACTGGCTTTTGAAGTACTCATAGGCGCCATGCCTAACTCAGCAAGGACGGCGTCGGGGTCGGTATCCAGTCTTGCCTTATATTCACTGATACTTTTACTCAGATCTGAATCAGCCACCTGGTTATTGGTTCGCTTTTGAGATATTTCCTCTGAGCGTTGTGAGATCCTTTCTCGTACCTGTTGCAATCGGGAAGATATTTGCTGTTGAACTCCTGGACGGCTGATGGCAGTAGACGGTGCAGGGTCAGAAACCAGTTGCTGAGCCGCCAGACTTTCAGCAAACTGCAGCTTTTCAATGCGCGTACCTCTTTTGATTAATATGTGATCATCAAACACAGCGTTGAGTATTGCGTTGCCGGGTAGTCTGTCACCGATTGAGAATAGTTCACCAGACTTCCCTTTCTGGGCGACGATCGCAGTCGATGCTGCGGGGTCGTCCGCAGTGATCACACCCTTCAGTTCCAAATTCAGACTGGTTTTGGGTGCATCGACTACCTCAGGCGTAATCACCTGTTCTAAAGAGCCAAATAGATTAAGTTCTGACAGACGAAAACTTTTTTTGGCCGCAGCTCCCTGATTTGACTGGGCTTGCCCATTGTCTGAGCTAAACTCTGCCTGGTTGGCGGTTTCAATAAAAAATAGAGCGGCATTTGCGAGCGATAGACTCATTAAAACCACCAGCAAAATCTGTGCTACTGTGACCAGTACCTTGTTGTGTTGGTTGAATAGCTCAGCAAGTGTGTTCAAAACGCTATCTATCTCTTCATTACTGTGATAACTGAAAAATTCTTTCTTCGAACTCTAGCACAGAGTCTTCAGGATCCGAACCTTCGGGTAATGATAATGAAGCAAGGTCAAACAGTCTGGCTTTAACTATGACAATGATCCAGCCATTAGGTTTCAGCCGGATATCGATAACTGCCAGACGGTCGCTGTGAATAAGTAGCTGGACAGAGTCTCCCTTCATGCCCAAGTCTCCCTGGAGTGCCGGGAGCTCGAATATCTGGGTGCTGGACTCGTTTCGTGAAATTACCCTGCCACCGGGCCAGCTGATTGTACCTTGTGCTGATTGAATCCATTTCATGTCTGAAGTAATACTGATATCACTTAATTTGAATTCTCCCGAGAACATCAACCCCTGAGGTTGACTGATGGTGTTGATATAGGCGCCGTTCAGTGTCCCGCTCAGATTGGTTAATTTAATGCCAGTTCGCTCGATTTCTGTATCAGCACTGAAATTGTGGTGATTACCGGTAAGATTTAATCGTAGATCTGCAACGAGGGCAAGAAGCCTGATCGGACGCATCTGCCATGACATGTCACTGTTTGGGAACTGCCGGTACCGTATCGACAGATCACCTTTCCAGATGGTGCCGTTAACCCTGTGTACTTTGAGCTCAGGAATCCGATCGACGAAATCCTCGCCAACCACTGCCCATATAGGTGCTGCCGGTGCCAGAACAATCAGAAAACCGATGAAGCTGACAATCGCAGCAAAAAAAAAGATAAGTAACTTGTTCATGTAAACCAGTTGACGGTCTTTTTGCCTTCCTCGGTGAAACGCAGCCAGCCGCCTTCATCGTGACCCTGCCATGCTCCCGTACTACAACGAACTTCGGTGCGAAAGAAGCCGCACGCCTGTTGTGCGCAATCCTGATCTGTTTTCCAATGAGTCAGATTTGATTTAAACCAGACGGAAGTAAAACCTCCTTTGACTGAATTTTCTTTGATGATGCAATCAAAGACTTCGTCATTTCCGTTCACTGGAGCATGAAACTGACAAGACGCGCCGTCTTTTATATCGACTTTCGTGATCAGTCGAAAACTGCTTTCCAGCCAGGCTATGACCTCGATTGCTGTAATGCGCTTGATGTAAATCTCAAGATCCGGATATCGATCTTCAGTTAAATCAGTTTTTCTATTCACCATTGTTTAACTATGTAAGAAGTTCTTCAATTATCTGCTGATAGACGAGTCTAAGCTGTAAGAGCTCATCGCAGGCGACTTTTTCATTTACTTTATGAATAGTCCCGTTGCAGGGGCCCAGTTCGACTACCTGGGTCCCTGTTGGTGCGATGAAACGACCGTCTGAAGTCCCGCCTGAGGTTGAAAGTTCAGTGTCGATCTTTAGCTGATCCTTCAATGTTTTTTGTGTGGCTGCTATCAGTTCACCACCTATCGTCGAAAACGGATTGCCAGATAACGTCCAGGTGACTTCATAATCAAGTTCATGTTTATCCAGGATTTCAGTAAACCTGTTTCTAATCCCGTCATCGGTTAACTCATTTGAAAAGCGAAAATTAATCAGCAGATCAAGCTCACCTGGAATAACATTGGTTATACCAGTGCCAGCGTGTATGTTTGAAATCTGCATTGAAGTGGGAGGGAAAAATTCATTTCCCTGATCCCAGACCTCTTTTACCAATTCATCGAGTGCTGGCAGGGCCCGGTGAATTGGATTGTTTGCCTTATTGGGATAGGCAACATGACCTTGTATCCCTCTAAGCTTAAGATTCGCATGCAATGAACCGCGACGACCGACTCGAATCACATCACCTAGCTGCTGGTGACTTGTGGGTTCTCCAATAAGACACCAACTAAGATGGATTCCCCTTGATAGTAATTCTTCAAGAACACGCCGTGTCCCGTTTACAGCATCAGCTTCCTCATCGCTGGTTATCAGGTATGCCAGGGTACCTTTATGGTTTGGATAACGACGAAGAAATGCATCGGTTGCCGTAATCATAGCCGCCAGTGAGCCTTTCATATCTGCTGCGCCCCGACCATGGAGAAATCCATCAGATATTATTGGTTCAAATGGCGGGTAATGCCATTCGTCTAAAGGACCGGGCGGGACTACATCCGTATGTCCGGCGAGCACGAAATAAGGTTCAGCCTCTCCGTGGCATGCCCAAAGGTTTTCTACATCTTCGAACGGCAAGGACTCGACGGTAAATCCAAGACCTGCCAGAACATTTGAGATTTTTTTCTGACAACCAGCGTCGACAGGTGAGATTGACTCTGCAAGAACAAGTTCCTGTGCCAGAGATAATGTCGGATCCTCACTGAATTGAGTTATTTGGTCAGCCATGTTGAATCTTAGATCGACCCTGAAGTAACTGAGTTATGCCTCTCTCTGGGCAGGAACTAATTGTGTGCATGCAGGGATTCATTTAATTTAATCGCTTTCTTATTCGTGCGACATTCGACAATTCCTGATTGGGAATTTCGGATAAACAACATGTCATCCTGGCCTGCCAGGTCTCGAGCCTTCACTACCTTCACGAAGTTTTTGTCTTCATCCATAACCTGGACGGATGTTCCCGCCGTAATATAGAGACCAGCCTCTATAGTGCAGCGATCACCCAGGGGAATTCCGGTGCCTGCGTTGGCGCCGACCAGGCAGTCCTTTCCGATTGAAAGAACGATATTTCCACCACCTGACAAGGTTCCCATAGTGCTGGCGCCTCCACCCAAATCGGAACCGGAATCCATGACGACTCCCTGCGACAGGCGACCTTCTATCATGTTTGGTCCAATCGCACCTGCATTGAAGTTAACAAATCCTTCATGCATGACGGTCGTTCCCTCGCCCAGGTAAGCACCCAGGCGAACCCTGGCTGAGTGAGCAATTCTGACACCATTTGGCACAACATAGTTGGTCATTTTTGGGAACTTGTCGATTGATGAAACCTCCAGAACACGACCTTCGGCTCTGACCCGCAACTGGACATCAGTAACCTCTTCCGGATCTACTGCGCCAATGTCTGTCCAGGCCACGTTGGGTAACTGGGCAAAGATGTCCTCAAGGTTGATTTTGTTGGGTTGTACATGACGATGGGATAGCAGGTGTAGCTTCAGGTAGGCCTCAGGCGTTGATGTCAAAGCACTGTCAGTCTCGAGCAGGCAGGCAACCTTCGATCGCGCGGCATGACGCATCATGCCAAGGATTTCCTGCTGCCGGCTGTCGTTAGTGACAGATGCCAGCTTCCCTATCAGCTCATTGTTAAGGTCGATATCAGTATTGCCACCGTCGTAATCCAGAACCTGAGCAATTTTTTCCACATCACTTTGTGTGGGATTAAAAACAGGTATTGGATAGAAAACCTCAAGCCACTGGCCTTTTTTGTTTTTGGTGCCAATGCCAAAAGCAAGACTGAAGAAATTCGCGGAATCCATGTGAGAAGTTTCCTGAGACGATTTAGGCAACACATTATGACGGCTTTGAAAGGAGATTACATTAGTCGAAATGTAAGATCGTCATAGACAAGACTCGTTGCTGGTTTATGTGCCGCTCTGACAAAATTAACCCGAATACTGGCTTCCCTGGATAAATGATTTCAATCGTCCGGCAGCGTCGACACATTCATCCAGAGAGGCAACCAGCGCCATGCGAATCCTGTTTCTTCCCGGGTTGAGATTCCTTACTTCCCTCGACAGGAAACTGCCTGGTACAACCTTGATATTGGTATGTTGAATCAGCTTCCTGGTAAATTCTCGGTCATCGATGGGAGTCTCGGGCCATAAATAGAAACTGGCAGGTGGGATTTCCATTTCCCACACCGGACCAAGGATATCCATAACAGCACTGAATTTTTCACGATAGAGTTGCCTGTTATCCTTGACATGATTTTCATCTGCCCACGCGATACTGCTCAGGTTTTGATTGTGAATCGGCATGGCCGCGCCGTGGTAGGTACGATATAGCAAGTATTTGTCTAACATTTCAGCGTCACCCGCGACATAGCCTGATCGCAGGCCTGGCAGGTTGGAACGTTTCGACAAGCTGTTGAATGACATGCAATTCTTGTAGTCTGCTCGACCCATATCATGAGCTGCTTGTAAAAGCCCGGTCGGTGGTTTTGCTTCGTCAGCATAGATTTCGGAGTAACACTCATCTGAGGCAATCACGAAATCGTATTTATCAGACATTCGGATCAGATACTGCAAGTCAGCGTTACTCATTACAGCGCCGGTCGGATTGCCTGGTGTACAGATATATAACAACTGACACTTTTGCCATGTGGATTCATCTACTTGATCGAAGTCAGGCAAGTAATTTGTTTTCTGAGTGCAAGGGACGTATTCGGGTTGGCTGCCGGCAAGCAGTGCTGCACCTTCGTAGATCTGGTAGAAAGGGTTGGGTAGAAGGGTGGTAGATTCCTTACCAGGATCAATGATAGTTTGCGCAATTGAGAACAAAGCTTCTCTGGTACCGCTGACAGGTAAAACCTGGTTTTCTGCGTTGATCGGATTTGAAGTCAGTTGGAATCTCTGATTGATAAAATCAGCGATGGCTGATCTGAGTTCTGGTATTCCCCTGGTCGGTGGATATGCCCCTAGCCCATCTCTGACGGTCTTTTCATCACAGAAAAAATCAATAAGAAAATCTGGTGTCTTGTGCTGCGGCTCGCCCATGGACAGAGGAATGAAGTTGTAGTTCGATGCTGGGGAAACACCCCGCAACAGCTCGTTCAGTCGCTCAAAAGGATAGGGATGCAGCAGATCAAGTCTTTTATTCATCAGAACCCTGTTGAATATGTTCATCGACAATCGCACGAAGACTTTGCGCCAGTGGTTCACTATTGTTGAATAGTTCTCCGTTGTTGTCGGCGATGTAGAAAACGTCTTCTACACTTTCACCAAGTGTCGTGATCTTCGCACTATGCAAATTGATACCGAGTTCAACAAGTGCATTGGCGATAATTGACAGAAGCCCAGGCCGGTCCGGACAGTTTATTTCCAAAATTGTTAATTGCTTGTCGTCGTCATGGCTGATATTGACTTCGGTCTTAAACTGAAACGGTTTTAGTGCTCTTGGAATGCGTCGGAGAGTCTTTGGTTTGATCTGTGCTTCTGTGCCCAGATGCTCGATAAGCAAAGACTTGATCTGCTCCTGCCGATTTTTTAATGGGCCAACAGGCTTCCCGTTGGATTCGAGTACAACAAATGTATCGAAGATCAGACCACTGTCGCTACTGGCGATTTTTGCATCAACAACATCTAATCCCAGCTGGCTGATGGCTGTTACGGCCGTTGCAAACAGCCGGTCAACCCCTAGAGTATAAATGAAGATCTCTGTCGCACCTTCGTCTTCTCGTCGGCTCATTGTATCTCTTATCAATATAAGCGGGCCTGTATTGAGATCATGCTTCTGAATAGCTTCAGTATGCCAAACGATGTCCGATACCGATTCACGGACAAAATACTCGTCATCCACTCCCCGCCAGATTTCGAGGATCTGATCTCGATTCAGACCATGGGTGCTTAGTCTCTCGATAGCATGATTTTGAGTCTCGGTAATATATACACTGCGATCGACGTAATTTTCCAGACCATGACGCAGTGCCCTTTTGGTTGCAACGTACAGTTGACGCATCAACGATGCACGCCAGCTGTTCCATAAAGTAGGGTTGGTTGCCGTAATATCTGCGACGGTAAGGGCATACAGATAATCGAGCCTGACCTGATCCTGGACCAGTAGGGCAAATTCATGAATGACGGCTGGATCCAGAATGTCTTTACGCTGGGCGGTACTGGACATCACCAGGTGATTTTCTACAAGCCAGCAGACAAGGTTAGTGTCCCAGGTGCCAAGTTTGTGCCGTTGGCAGAACTTCGAGGCAATCACAGTACCCAGTTCTGAATGATCACCGCCCATGCCCTTGGCGATGTCATGGTACAGGCCCGCGATAAAAAGCAGTTCGATTTTCGGTAAGCGAGAATAGATATGTGCAGCGACCGGAAATCTCTGCTCCTGATTCTTATATCGAAACCGCCGCATGTTGCGGACAACCTGTAGGGTATGGGCATCCACTGTGTAGATATGGAACAGATCAAATTGCATCTGACCAATAATTCGACTGAACTCAGGCAGATAGGCGCCCAGAATGCCACAGCGTTCCATACGTTGAAGTTTTGAAGACAGCTTCTCCGAAGTTGTCAGTATTGCCAGGAATGTTTGGATCACATCCGGATTATTACGAAAGTCCTCGTTTATGAGTGGCAAGTGATGTTGAATCAGCCGAATAGTTTCAGCTCGTGTACCCACAATTGACGTATCAGTACCAATAAGCAGGAATATCTCCATCAGGGCCGGTGGGTACTCTTCAAAGACGTTACCGCGAGTCACTTCGATGTAGTTATTCCTGATCTGAAATCTATCATTGATGGGAATGATCCTGCGTCGTTCTCCCGACTTGATGATGTCCTCGTTGAAGTGCTGGAGTAACAGTTCGCATGTCGCACTGACCATCATCACCGTCCGGTAGTAGACCTGCATAAATTGTTCAACCGCAAGCTGGTCACCGTCGTGGTAGCCGAAAATCGTTGCCAGTTTCTGTTGATGTTCGAACAGGAGACGATTTTCGTCACGACCGTTGATCAGGTGAAGCCCGTATCGTATCTTCCACAACTGCCTTTCACCTTCCATCAGAACATCCCGTTCATTTGGTGTTAAGAAATTCAGATTGACGAGATCGTTGAAATTGACTGAACCAAACTGGCGTTTGGCGATCCACATCACGGTCTCAATATCTCGAATACCACCGGGCGATGATTTTACGTTGGGTTCAAGGTAGTACCCAGTATTGTCGGATCTCTGGTGCCGCTCTTCCTGTTCCTGTGTCTTTGCCTCGTAAAATTTCTTTTGTGGCCATATTTTTTTTGGGCCAGTCAGGTCGAATACCCGTTCAAACAGTTCGGGATCACCGCAAATTGTCCTTCCTTCCATCAATGCAGTAACCACGGTTACATCGAGTTGCGCTTGGATTCGACATTCCTTGATCGAGCGTACGCTGTGGCCGACTTCAAGTCCGATATCCCATAGGAGAGCGAGGAAACTCTGAATATTGGCGGCGTGCTTCTGGTATGAGTTTCGTTCCAGCAATATAAGTAAATCGATATCAGAATGAGGATGAAGCCTGCCGCGACCGAAACCACCAACGGCGACCAATGAGATTCTGGTTTTGCGCCAGCGTGTGATATTTTCATCCCAGCTAAATCGGCGCCAGGCAAGTTGCAGTATCTCATTGACGAAATTTGCGTGATCTGTGATCAGTTCGGTGACATCGTCACCAGCGTAGAATCGTTTCTCAAGGATTTGTATGCGTTCAACCAGGGCTGCTTTAAAAACCGGGATGGCCTGCTTTGCATCATCCAGCTGAGAAGCAAGGCTGGGGGCTGGCGAGGATGAATCTAACATTAGCTTAACCACAGCGCGCTATGGTGTCATCGTGACGGTAGGTAAGGATTTCATAACCCTCTCCAGTCACCAGAACGGTGTGCTCCCATTGCGCCGTGAGTTTATGATCCTTGGTTACGACCGTCCAATCATCAGCTAGTAGTTTTACTGCTGCTTTACCGGCATTGATCATTGGTTCGATGGTAAAGGTCATACCCTCTTTCAACTCGAGCCCAGTTTCGGCCTGTCCGTAGTGCAGTACCTGTGGTTCCTCGTGAAAGATCCTGCCAATTCCGTGCCCACAATATTCCCTGACGACGGAAAACCGACTCTTCTCAGCCAGTATTTGGATAGCATGGCCGATATCACCCAGGTGTTTACCCGGTTTGACCTCCTTGATGCCTCGATAAAGTGCCTCATGGCACGTTCTTATTAACCGTTCGGCCAGAACACCTGATTTTCCTACAGCGAACGTCTTGCTGGTATCCCCGTGGAAATCATCTTTGATCAGGGTAACGTCTATGTTAATGATATCGCCATCTTTAAGAAGCTTTTTGTCGCTCGGGATGCCATGACATACCACGTGATTGACAGATGTACAGATGGATTTTGGGAATCCACGGTAGTTGAGTGGTGCTGGAATTGCGTCTTGTTTGTTTATCGTATATTCATGACAGATGCGGTCTAATTCTCCAGTTGTCACACCAGGCCGAATGTACTCTTCAATCATCTCAAGTTGCTCCGCGGCGAGTGCACCGACAGTCCGCATTTTCTCGATATCTTCAGCACTTTTTATTTCAATTGTCATGGATTCCTGGTCTGGCGTTGGGTTTTTCACGAGGTGCGAAACTATACCAGATTGATTGGCTGGCTGGTCTCGAAACAATCTACATTTTGTGAGGGCTGGCAAGGCTGTCAGACGTGCAGCAAACCAGGGTTGCTGTTTTCCCGAAACCATGTTGACCAGTCTCTCCCTTCGATGTAGTGAAAATAAAGAGATGCTGGATATTCTAGTGCTACATATGGTATAAAGCGCGCCCGTCCGGGGGACCCGGGCAGGAATATTTAGATAGTATAGATAGTAAAAAAATACTCACATGTATCGACACACCATTCGGGTGTCCTGTACCAGTCCTTTAACAGGGAAATGGCACATATAGGGATTGGCTGGTGGGATATGTGGAGGCTTAACCCAAAACAATTCGGAGAAGATATGTCTAGCGTATCCATGCGGGATCTGCTTGAGGCGGGCGCGCACTTTGGTCATCAGACCAGATACTGGAATCCAAAAATGAACGACTATATTTTTGGGGCCAGAAACAACATCCATATCATCAATCTTGAACAAACTTTACCTGCTCTGGATAGTGCCTTGAGCCATGTTCGGGACATTGCCTCGAAACGAAATAAAATCATGTTTGTGGGCACAAAGCGAAGTGCAGGTAAGGTAGTGAAAGAACATGCTCAGCGTTGCGGTATGCCCTACGTAGACAAGCGCTGGCTCGGCGGGATGCTGACGAACTACAAGACCATTCGTCAATCGATCCGTCGCCTGCGAGATCTGGAAGGTCAGGTGAGTGATGGGACGTTTGAAAAACTCACCAAGAAAGAAGCCCTGTCACGTCAACGCGACCTCGATAAGCTAGAAAAGAGCCTGGGTGGAATCAAGGACATGGGCGGTCTGCCAGACATCTTGTTCGTCGTTGACGTTGATCATGAACGTATTGCCATTACAGAGGCCAACAAGCTGGGAATTCCGGTGGTCGGCATTGTGGATACCAACAGTAATCCTGAAGGTGTCGACTTTGTGATACCGGGAAACGATGATGCTATTCGGTCAATTCGTCTGTTCGTGGAAGCGATAGCGGATGCAGTCATTGAAGGCAAGGATGAGTTTCAGGGTCAGGGGCGAGATGAATTTGTCGAGGTCGTTGATGATGAAACTGAATCTGTGCCAGCCAGCACAGAATTACCTCCAGACGCGGCAGCTGCCGAAACTCCTGCAGCCGAAGCAGGGTCAGACAGTACTACGGCCACTGACACTGCGGCAGTCGATACTGCGGCAGTCGATACTGCGGCAGTCGATACTGCGGCAGTCGATACTGCGGCGGTCGATACTGCGGCAGTCGATACTGCGGCAGTCGATACTGCGGCAGCTGATAGTGCGGCAGTCGATACTGCGGCAGTCGATACCAGCAGTGGACAGGATCAGGATGCACCAGCGGCTGATGTAGAAAAGCCCGGGGCTGGAGAGTAAGACAAGGTTAGCGTCAGAACCGTCTAGTCTTTGGCGAGTCACTGGCAACTTTTTTGGGGACGGATTCCGTCCCCATTTAATATGAGGAAATCATCATGGCTGACGTGACAGTCGCAATGGTTAAGGATCTTCGAGAACGAACGGGTCTTGGAATAATGGACTGCAAGCGGGCACTGGTAGACGCAGAAGGCGATTCGGAACTTGCTATTGAAAATCTTCGTAAATCAAGTGGCATGAAAGCCGCGAAGAAAGAGGGAAGGACTGCAGCTGAAGGCAAAATTGGCACCAGAATTGAAAATATTGAAAATGGTGTTGCAGTGATGGTTGAGGTCAATTGTGAAACTGACTTCGCCGCTCGAGATGAGAATTTTGTTAAGTTTGTTGAAACTGTGACAAACAAGGTCTTCGACTCAAGAGAGACTGACATAGATAAGATAATGGCATCTGGTCTTGAAAAACCCCGTGAAGAGCTTGTTCAGAAGATTGGTGAGAATATTTCGATTCGTCGTGCTGAAGTCATTGAAGGCAGTGTCACCAGCTATGTGCACACTAACGGCAAGATTGGTGTGCTGGTTGCACTAGAGGGTGGTGATGACGAATTAGGCAAAGATATTGCCATGCATATTGCTGCCACCAATCCTCAATATGTAAATACTTCAGATGTGCCCGAGGATACCGTTCTGAAGGAGAAAGAAATCTATGTTGCCCAGGCAGCAGGTAGTGGGAAACCAACGGAGATCATCGAGAAGATGGTTCAGGGTAGAGTGCGAAAGTATCTGGCAGAAATCAGTTTGGTCGAACAGGTATTTGTAAAAGACTCGGATGTAAAAGTTGGCAAATTACTGAAGAATGCATCTGCTGAAGTAACGCGATTTGTACGCTATGAGGTCGGTGAAGGCATTGAAGTCGAAGAAGTCGATTTTGCGACGGAAGTTGCCAGCCAGTTGAACGAAGACAAGTAACAGCCGCGAGAAGTTAATATGCCAAACAAAGCGATCCCTCAATACAGAAGAATTCTGTTGAAACTCAGTGGTGAAGCTTTGGGAGTTGATGGGGTAGGTATTGATCCAAAAGTACTGGACAGAATGGCGCTTGAAATAGGTCAGTTGGTCGGGATTGGCGTGCAGGTGGGTCTGGTAATCGGTGGTGGAAATCTGTTTCGAGGGGCACAACTCAGCGCGGCCGGTCTCGACAGGGTGACTGGCGACCATATGGGTATGCTGGCTACTGTAATGAATGCGCTTGCCATGCGAGACGCATTGGAAAGAGCCAGGATTCATACCGTCGTCATGTCAGCCATACCCATGAGTGGTGTGGTGGAACACTATGATCGTCGTCTGGCGATTCGGCATCTTGAGCAAGGCGATGTTGTCGTCTTTTCTGCCGGTACCGGCAATCCTTTTTTCACTACAGATTCTGCCGCCTGTCTTCGAGGGATTGAAATTGAAGCGGACATCGTTTTGAAAGCCACCAAGGTCGATGGTGTATATTCGGCTGATCCTTTAATAGAACCAAATGCAATCAAATTTGACCACTTGACCTACGATGATGTTCTGGAAAAGCAACTGGGCGTGATGGATTTGACGGCAATCTGCCTGGCGCGAGATCATAGTATGCCTTTACGAGTGTTCGCCATGACCCAGAATGGCGCGTTGCGTAATGCAATCGTCAACGATAATGAGGGCACACTGATTGAGAGTTAGAATTTCATTGAATGCTGGATAGAAATTATGAAAAGGGGAAGATGGTGCTAAACGCAATTAGAGAAGATGCAGAAGAGCGAATGAAGAAATCATTGTCGGCCCTCCATGCGGCATTTGCCAAGATAAGAACCGGACGCGCACATCCAGGCATTCTCACAGGAATCACTGTTGATTATTACGGCAATGAAATCCCCCTCGATCAGGTGGCAAATATATCTGTAGAGGATGCTCGCACATTGATGATTTCTCCCTGGGAAAAACCAATGGTGGCTGTTGTCGAGAAAGCTATTCTGAAATCTGACCTTGGACTGAATCCTGCAACGAGCGGCGATAAGGTTCGTCTGCCGATGCCACCTCTGACGGAAGAAAACAGAAAAGAACTGACACGAATTGCCAAGGGAGAGGCAGAAAATGCCCGGGTCGCCATTCGAAATATTAGGCGTGACGCGAATTCTGACATGAAAGACCTGCTGAAGGAAAAAGAGATTACCGAAGACGAAGAACGTCGTGGTAGTGATCTCATTCAAAAACTTACTGATGCCAACATCAAAGAAGTTGATGACGCGTTGGTGACCAAAGAAGCCGATTTGATGGAGATATAGGGTCGCACCCTATATCCTTGAGGAATGCTAAAGCAGCGAATAATAACTGCGCTGATTCTCGCGCCAATAGTAATTGGCGGTATCTTTTTTCTACCACCGCTGGGTTTTTCAATATTTGTAGCACTCGTGCTGACGGTTGGCGCCTGGGAGTGGGCAAACCTTGCAGGCT
>Ga0208524_1000528_pt1 | contig 19878 bp, 17 predicted proteins | sample ETNtaG_28_FD_185779 | JGI IMG/M metagenome (GOLD analysis project Ga0208524, IMG submission 185779) | Marine microbial and viral communities from oxygen minimum zone, Eastern Pacific Ocean - ETNP201406SV61 (SPAdes) (version 2) | ecosystem: Environmental > Aquatic > Marine > Oceanic ... | reverse complement strand
TTCGCCCTTTCCGATACTTCAGAATTAGGCTTGGGAACACCGCTGAAAAGGAAAATATGGGTTCATGTTTGAATTGCTCCGGGTCAAAAAATGCGAGCATAGATTTATTAGAATATTTTCTGCCTGCGGTTGGCGCATGATGAATGTTGTACTTTTTCCGGAGTTAACCTCCCACCCAAAATGCCTGTTTCAGATCGGTGAATTCAGAGGCAGGGCCTTCGAATTTGTTACGTCCAAGTTCCAGCACATAAACATAGTCAGAAATATTTAGGGCTTGCCGTATTTCTTGATCGACAATCAAAATACTCAAATTATGCTGAGTTGTCAACATTGACAGCATCTCGTACACTTCTTCGGCCAACACCTTTGAAAGTCCAGCGTTTGGCTCATCGATCAACAGAACTTTTGGTTCAACCATCAATGTTCTGCTGATTTCTACCATCCGTTGCTGTCCTCCGGAAAGTTCTCCGGTGATTTGCTTGCGTTTCTCTTTCAGCACAGGGAATATTTCATAATTTGCTTCAATCTTCTCACGCACCAGTTTTTTGTTTTTCCGGAAAGTCCATCCTCCTAATTCCAAATTTTCTTCAACCGTCATATCTTTAAACACTCCCGGTTGTTGGGGAAAATAGGCCATCCCTTTTAAAATACGTTGATGTGCAGGAACGTTGAGTACACTTTCGCCATCCAGTAAAACGTCACCTGCATTCGGCCGTAAAAATCCGAAAACTGCTTTGAGCGCGATTGATTTTCCTACTCCGTTTGCGCCAAGAATCGCAGAGATTTATTGGGGTAGAGAAGTAGCCATGAAGGCAGCATGATTAATACTATGAAAAACAAACTAAAGTACACTTTAATACATAAGATTAACTGACCTTGACTTGGGGTCCACTTAAGTTTGCCATAAAGAACACGAACCCGGATTCTATATAACTACTCTTCTGATTTAGACTGCTTAGTCCTAATCGCTGTGAGAAACCATCTCATTCAGCTTTGCAAAATGGGAAAGCTATGGAGGTAATTCCTCCATATCGCATGCACTATACATTAATTTTCAAAAAGCACTTTTTTTATTGTAGTTCCTTTTATTTATAAAATTGGTATATTAACTCTTTACTGGGTAATCTTATTTGAGATAAGATTGCTGAAATTAGGGAGAGAACAACAATTTAGAAAGATTGAAAATTTGATAAAATGAACAATTGAAATGAACTTAATTCAACTCAATTCACTGCATAGATTGTAGCAAATCCTTTAATTCAAAGGACTTTTTGGATTGAGGTCGAATTCTTTAGAATCGTAATATATAAGCAGAAAACAAAATATGAAAAAGAAAGATCATTTATATTTTATGAAAGAAGCTATTAATGAAGCAGAAATTGGGTTAAAAGAAGGTGGGATTCCTATCGGTTCTATTCTGGTCAATAATAATAAAATAGTGGGGAGAGGTCACAATCAACGAGTACAAAAAGGTGATCCATTGTTACATGGTGAGATGGATGCACTACAAAATATGGGCAGGCAGTATACAAGGTTTTATAAGGAGTGCAAAATATATACGACTCTTTCTCCATGCATTATGTGCAGTGGTACAATTGTACATTACAAAATACCTCTGGTTATCATTGGAGAAAATGAAACAACAGAGGAAACAACAATGTGTGAAGAGTTTTTACTGGGAAATAATGTCGAATTGATAAATTTGAATTTAGATCAATGTAAGTTGATGATGAAAGAATTTATTCAAAATAACGAGGAGCTCTGGTTCGAGGATATCTCGATTTAACTGCAGGGTTTAATATTAAATTCTCACCACTTATTCTATACTGAATAATTTTTATTCAATATAAATCATCCCAAGTTGTCATATTGTAATATTCGTCCCACAAAGCAGTTTCGTGGTAAACACTAATAAAAAAAATGTTTTTCATTCTTTCTTGAGCAAATTCGCCATACTTTTCTGCTTTTCTATCAAGTAAATCACACGCCAACTCAAAATGCTTTAAATGTTTTTTGTCGGAATGATATTCAATCCATTTAGTATAGGGATTATTTTGTCTCTTGCAATCTTTTTTGAGATCTCTTGCAAGGTGCTGATAACTCCACATACAAGATAACATACCTGCCTGCAAGTCTCCAATGTCTCCAGAATATGCCGTACTCAATTGATGTCTTGTATATGAATATTTTAATGGACCCATTGCATTTGGATTGCTAATGTCTTTTAATGACAGTTCGTTATTCTTGGCATGTTTCTGGTGGTCTAACATTTCTTCTTCTACACCATGAGCATGCTGCATCATTGTGCTATAGTCCTCTTCATCTTCTGCTTTTGCTTTACCAATGGAAATAACTTTTAAAAAGTTAATTAAGTATGGATAATCTACGCTCAGCCAATAATTAAATCTCTTTTCTTCTAAAGTCCCGTCAGCAATACCGACTAAAAATTTCTTTTTTAATTGGATTTGCAGGTATTTATTGGCTTCTGCTATTAATTTTTCGCTAAATGTTTTCATCTTTTAAAAAATAAAGATTATAGGGTTAAACTAAATTTAGCTTTGATCAAGGTGGATCAATTGACGTACACCTTCAACTGCAGTTTTACAAAGAATATCAAGACTGTCATCAACTCCGTGAGCAACCATAAGCCCACCTGCACGTATTCCAAGTGTCCTAGCGATCACATACAATGCTGCTGCTTCCATCTCAGAGCAGAGAACGCCACACTTTATCCAAGCTTGCCAACGTTCCTTGAGTAAGCTTGCCATTGGCATTCTTTCAGGTTCAACTTCTCCATAAAAAGAGTCTTTTGAATGTGAAATACCTACGTGATAAGGAGCAGCTAACACTTCGCAGGCATTTCTGAGACATTCAACAACATCTAAGTCGGCAACTGCAGAAAAAGCCATTGGCATGTAATGTAGTGCTGTACCCTCATCACGTACTGCAGCAGATACTACAATCAAATCGCCTGAAGACATATAATCCTGCATTTGTCCTGATGTGCCTACTCTTATAAATGTGTCAGCACCTATTTTAGTAAGTTCTTCCACAGCGATGGCAGTTGATGGGCCGCCGATTCCTGTTGAAGTTACTGAAACAGGAACACCTTCTAGCGTACCTGTATAAGTTTGATGTTCTCGATTTTCTGCTATTTTACGTGCATCAGTTAGATAAGATGCTAGAATGGGGACTCTGCCGGGATCACCAGGTAAAAGGACATATCTTCCAACATCTCCTTTTTTCAATTTTATATGGTATTGTAATTCTGCGGTTGACACAAAGGTTCCGGTCTAAACGATTAAATTATTTCTTTCCTGTTAAAGTCCAACTTTACAGATTTGTAAAATTCTGAACTGGAATCCTAACCAGTCAGGATACGTTTACAAACAAGATGCACAAATATTGTTGTTATGATTGTCCTGCCTTCATCTGATCTTGCTCAATCAAAATTTTCAAACCTGACACTGCTGTATTAAGCAAAACGTTGAGATCTTCGCCAGTTCCACCGGCAAGCATTATACCTCCTGCTCTGCAGTTTAAAAAGCTCGAGACAACAAAGATGGTAGACGCTTCCATTTCAGAACATAATGTTCCTCCCTTGACCCATGCTTTCCACTTATCCTGAAGATCTCTGGAAACTGGCATACGTTCAGGTTCATGTTGACCATAGAAAGAGTCTTTGGACTGTGTCATACCTATATGATGACGTACTTTGATATCTCTTGCGGCTTGCCTTAAAGCAAGAGTCACGTCCAGATCTGCAACTGCAGGAAATTCTAGAGGGATATATTGTTGCGAAGTATATTCGTCACGTATAGCACCCCATGCAATTACTAAATCACCCGGTTCAATAAATTCCTGCATAGTACCAGATGTACCCACACGGATAAAAGTGTCAGCTCCAGCCATTTTTAATTCTTCTATTGCAATTGCGGTGGAAGGACAGCCCATACCGGTTGAGGTGACAGAAACATTTTCACCAAAAAGTTTTCCGGTATAAGTCAAATATTCCCGATTATGTGAAATCTTTTTTTGCTCATCTAAAAGTTCAGCTATTATTGGAACTCGTCCTGGATCTCCTGGTAAAAGTACATATCGTCCAACTTCCCCGGGACGGCATCCTATGTGATAAAGGGTCGATTTATTTTGTAAAGTCTCAATACTCATCCTTTTGCCTTTCTCCAGAAATATAATATCGTACCTATGAAAATCAATGCAGATCCGACAACCAGTATTTCTGAAAACCATACAGGTAATAAGGCATCTTCACTCCAATCTAACTTATCGCTATAATAAATGAGATACCATGCTCCTACAACAGTAAATCCAAATCCTATAATCCCTGAAGCATAGTCTTTAAAAGTTGCCTGAATTTCACGGATATTCGTTTTTAGGCCCTTTGAACCAAAGGCCCTCGAAGCAAGACTCAAAGATAGTTGTTGGATACGTTCTATTGTTCCTGCAAAAACTGGTACTATGCTTGGTATTGCTGCGCTGAACCCTGTGGATTTCATACCTCGAGAACGTTGTGCGCTCAGAATAATAATGAACTCCCTTTGTACTATTGGAATCAATTGTAAACTTGTTGAAACCATGAAATTAGCTTGATGTGGTATACCTATTTTGTGCAATGCCGTAAAAAGATCACTGGGGTGTGTTGTGAGGATCAATAGGGACGCGAAATTAACCGCTGCTAAACATCTGAGGAAAAGAGAAATTCCACTATAAATTCCTTCCTGGTAAATTGTGAACGGGCCGAACTCAGAAATTGCTACCCATGGCCTTGGAAAAGCAGGAGCTAATGACTGTAGTACAATGAATGACAACGATATCGGCAGCAGAATCATTAGTACTTTAAGATAATTTTTAAGGATGCCGGCAAGGATGATTAAGAGGAAACCAAAGAGTAAAAAACACAACAGAAATAAGGGGTTTCTGGTTGAAAAAGCCAACACAAGAGCCCCTATGGCCCAGATTAATTTAGGAATTGGGTGCAGCTTATGAAACCAGGAGTTTCCACTGACATATGTTACAGGAATTGCAATTTCGCCAGCCATTTTATTTTTTAGTTCAAAACCTTTTCAAGAGCATTAATAGTTTCCTGAACCGTCAGGGTAATCCCATCGGTCAAAACTTGTTTTTGTAATCGATGTGACAAAGCTGTAGCCTGTGGTTGCTGAAGTTTTGTTTTTTCCATCGTTTTTAAATCAAAGAAAAATTCTCTTGGATTTGCTGTCCTGATTATTTCAGAAGACCACATCGCTATCACTCTGTCAGCAATTTCGGCCACTAATGGCATATCGTGAGTAACAAGAATGACAGTTTTTTCATCATCTTGAAGTTTTCGTAAAAACTTTCGTACTTTCTCTGCTCCACCATGATCTTGTCCTGTAGTAGGCTCATCAAGAATAAAAATTGAAGGTTGCATGGCATAGATCGATGCCATTGCAACGATTTTTCTTAAAGGAAAGCTTAGACGAAGTGGATGCTCATTAATGATTGAATGTAGCTGAAAGAAATCGGCAGTCTCTTCTACTCTTGCTTCTATTTCATCATTTGCCAAACCCTGGTTTTTTGGGCCAAACTCCAATTCAGCCAAAACTGAGGTTGCAAAAAGTTGATGGTTTGGATTTTGGAAAACGTATCCTGCGTGGCTGGATAAGTTGAAAACAGTTTGTGTAGCAGTGTCAATTCCATTAATGGATACTTTACCACTTGTTGGCTTAAGTAGGCCGTTGAAATGCTTGACAAGAGTTGTTTTCCCAGAACCATTTTGGCCTAATATAGCAACAATTTCTCGGGATTTTACTTTAAGGTTTATGCTTTTTATTGCAGGAAAACCTGTAGGATATACATGAGTCAAATTGCTGCACTCAATGATATTACTCATGCTGAAGCCTTGTCTTGCTTCAACCAGTCGGAAAAAGTGGTATCAGCCTCATCGAGTGTTACAGGAAGATTATTGAAGTGATATCCTCTTTTCTCAAGCCCGGACGCAATAGCTGTAACTTGTGGAGGCCTGATCCCAACTCTATCTAATGAGTCAATGTCTGAAAATATCTCATTGACATTCCCAGAGTTAACAATTTGTCCTTGATCAAGAACTATCACCCTGTCAGCATAGTTAGCTATAACCTCCACCTCATGCTCAACGATAACGACAGTCATCTGGTTTTCTCTGTTCAATCGTGCAGCTACAGAAAATACTTCCTCTTTACCCATTGGATCAAGATTGGATGTGGGTTCGTCTAATACCAGAACTTTTGGGTACATTGATAAAGCAGCCGCAATAGCCAATCGTTGTTGCTGGCCTCCAGAAAGAGCTAAGGGAGATCTCTCTTCAAGACCACTTAAACCTACAATCTCCAGTGCTTCGGCAATTCGTTTTATCATTTCTTCTCTTGGAACACCTATATTTTCAAGACCTATCGCCATTTCTGTAAGTACTGTAGATTGTGAAAGCTGATACTCTGGATTATCAAAGACCATTCCCACGATGCGTGCCAAATCACGGACTTGACTCTGGGTCGTATCAATTCCCTCTACAAATACTTTTCCCCTCATTTCACCCACAGTCATGTGGGGAACAATACCGTTCAAAGAAAGAGCAAGTGAAGTTTTACCAGCACCACAAGGTCCAATTATTGCGAGGTATTCACCCTTATTAATGCTGAGATTAATATCAATCAATGCTGGTTTATCAGTATGGGCATACTGATATGTCAAATTTTCGATATGAATTATTTCTGAAGTCATTGGTGGGATCTTACTACTTTTAAATGAAGCTCCAACTATTACAATTGCAGAGGAATGCTCCAAAAAAAGAAAAACGAGTCTTGGCCAAATCACCAAAACCCGTTCATTCCAGTTTGATTTTAACGAGAAGCGGCTTTTTTAATGTCAGCTTATTTGCTTACTGACAACAATTCACATGAATCAGCTGAACTTATTAGTCACCATCTTTTTGTTCCGATGTGCGTGTAAGTGCTAATCCGGAAATGAAAACGAGTACCCCTATCACATAGCTGCCACTCATCAAAATCCCAAATTGATCTCCTTTCACCCACGTCATTTTTTCAAGGGCACCAGCGGCCCAAGGCATGAATAACATAATGACTCCCAGTGACATTATACCCCATCCTGCAGCGTCAACAAAACCTACTGTTTTTGAATCTTCGGCCGCACCAGAGGCCGCCGCCTTACGCATGTAAAAAAACGAAATTATTATGACGATCACTGAGATAATAGTTAAAACGATTTGCATAATCTAACTCCAATTAATTAGCTGATAAATTACAAGAAAGTATATCGTTAACCTGCACTGGCAACAAATACGGCAAGTGCTGCTGCTAGTACAGTAGCCAAAGCAATCCATAAAACAAGCTGTAATTTTGGTGCTTTGACAATGGCTAGATGTGCCGTTAACGCAGGTGGTAAAGCTTCGATTACAGCCAAAGCTATAAACGAAGATATTATCTTGTCTGCCAATGAAACAATTATATTACTTGAGAACACAGCAACACCGAGTCTTTGACCCATGCCGACTAAAGATGCAGTCATTACGTCAGAAAAATGTCCTGTGGCACCTCCAAAAACAAAAACGTAGATTGGTACAGCCATGAGAGTGACGGCCAGTGCAACAAGGAGGGAAAGCAGGAAAAATCTTGGGAAAGTCTTCCCAAAACCCCAGCGCACCCCATAGCCCCAAACTAAAGCGCCAACTGCATTGCATGCCGCAAACGGCAAACTGATTGGGCCAGTCAGGAACCCCAGTGTTGTGTTTGTCATTATACCGGCAAGCACTCCCCACCAAGGCCCGATCGTAATTGCCACAACGGCAGTTCCAATCATATCTAGGAACATTGGAAGCTTTAAAGTGTGATTAATAAAAGAACCAACCACATTGAGTGCAACTGCTGCTGGAATTAGAGCATATACAAAGGTGGTTGGAACACTGTAAGTTTTGAACGAAATTTCTGTCATAACTTTACTCCTTATCTTTAAGTTATAATTGTAAGCGTTTAGTATCTTTTCTGATAATTAATCTAAGGGAAAGTAAAGATACATCTCTTTTTTTACTAACAGAATCTTATCCATTACATGCCCCACCTCCTTTCCACAAACTAAAATTTATGGTTTTTTTGATGGTAAACGAAAAGCTATCAGTCAAATTAGATTGTGTCAAGCTTTTTATTTTGCAGCCATTCAGGAGAACTTGTAAACAACATGCAAATCATGCCTAAGGTCGTTGTTTACAAAATTTAAGTTCAAAAAGTTTAATTCAGCGGTAAAATAAGCACATTTTCAATCTGTAGTAATCGACAAAATTTCTTCAGCAGTTGTTAAACCGTGCAGAATTTTGTTTACACCATCACGCCGTAAAGTAATCATTTTTTCTTTCAAAGCTTGTTTTTTTATGGAATCGGAATCACTGCTTTCGAGAATGGTATTTTTGAGGCCTTCACTCATTTCCAGCAGTTCGTGAATTCCTAACCGTCCTCGGTAACCGGTATTTCTGCACTTAGTACAGCCTGTGCCACGGTAGAAACTTTGGCCGATTTTCCTGAAACTTTCTTCTTTGATACCTAACTCCCGCAGTTGTTCCGGATGAGGTTTGTAGCTTTTACGGCAATCCGGACAGATACGGCGCACCAGCCGTTGTGCAAGCACGCCGATGATTGTTGAGGAAACGAGGAAAGGTTCAATTCCCATGTCAATGAGACGGGTGATGGTGGCCGGAGCATTGTTGGTATGAACAGTACTGAAAACCAGGTGTCCGGTCAATGCGGATTGAATGGCAATCTGCGCGGTTTCTGTGTCACGCATTTCTCCCACCATGATAACATCAGGATCCTGCCGCAAAACTGAACGCAGAGCGTTGGCGAATGTCAAACCGAGTTTCGGCTTAACTTCGATCTGGCTGTAGCCGGAAAGTTTGTATTCAACAGGATCTTCAATGGTAATTATATTGCGGGCCTCATTATCGATTTCAGCCAAAGAGGCATAAAGGGTCGTTGTTTTTCCGCTTCCGGTAGGTCCTGTAACAAGGATGATACCACCGCTGCTCTGCACCAGTTTTGAGTACGGTTTAGAGATGTATTTCGCTAAACCAAGTTGACTCAGCTGCATCAGTTTTTCGTCTTGATACAACATACGCATGACAATTTTTTCACCTTGAATTGTCGGTACGGTTGAGACTCTGATATCAATTTTCCTGCCGGCAATCAGTACCATCGAACGTCCGTCCTGCGGGATACCTTTCTGGGCAATGTCCAGGCGGGACATGACTTTAATTCTGTTAACCACAGTCACATGCACCTGGTGCGGAAAAACAGTGACCTGCTGGAGGACGCCGTCAATACGGTAACGCACAATGGTTTCACGGGTTGTCGGGTCGATGTGTACATCACTGGCCTCATCTTTTGCCGCTTGCCAGAGGAGACTGTTGACTAAGCGTTTTATGGGTTCTTCATCAGTTGCGTCAAGTAAATCTTCCGGTTCTTCTACCGCGAGAATGTTTTCATAAGTTTCATCTGAATCAAGCTGATCCACGGCTTCTTCAGTAGTGGCGGAAGATTCATCATAAGCACGGTTGATCAGATCCAGCACAGCCTTCTTGTGTGATAGAATCGGTTCTATATGACACTTAAAATGTCGGGCGAGATCGTCCAGAGGCTGTGAAAGTTCCGGATTTGTTATGGCAACCTCCAGCGTGTTGCTCTCTTTTTTAAGGGGGAAGAAGATATTTTTTTTGGCATATCGTATCGGAATTAATTCAGTATATTCACGCACCACCGGAATATCATCAAAATTCTCCCGGTACTCCAATTCAAAATAGGAGGCCATTGCCTGCTGAAACGCGGTTTCACTGGTCACATTATGTTTCAGCAGCGCTTCTTTCAGACCGTCCGTACTTTCACGGTAAGCAAGCAGTTGTTCATGCAGCGGTTCCAATGACTCCGGAGATGTTCCAAAATGCTCTACTAAAATATCAACTACAGGGTGGTAGGTGTTCATGCTGTAAATTATGGATGCTCTGTTGTTTTTCTAATAAGTTGACTGCTCAGTTAAGCAGATGATACGTGATTGATGAACCAGTAATAAATTCATAATAACATGTCATTTCGAGGGAAGCGAGAAATCTATCTTATGTTAAGCACTGATATTATTAAGATCCCTCTCTTCGTTCGTGATGACAAATAATTAGTTTAGGAGTTTTTACAAAGCCATCATGATTGATTCAACAAAAATAATCTTTAAGCTCAGGGTTGGAGTGTTAAGATAATGGTTGTGTCTCCATCAATTTCCTGCAGTTCCACGCTATTATCATAGATTGTTTTGACAAAGACTTTTTCCAGCCATTCTCCTTCCTGGACGACATAAGCTACTTTATTTTCATCAATAAAAACGTAACGGCCCTCTGAAGTTTCCAGGATATCTTTCAGAATCAGAGCTTCAGTTAATTGTTTAGTTCGTGAAGAAATGTCTGTTCTGGTAGTAGTCTTGACTTCAGACAGTTGAGTTGCCGCGCTTGAAATTGTTAGCTTTTCTGGGACTTTCTTTTTTTTCCGGGCAGGATTTTGTTTTTTTGTTAGGACAGATTTTGAAAGAGACTGAGTGAGAGAAACTGAATTATTATTTTCAGGCAGCAAACTGCGAAAGGGATTATTACTCAGTGCGACTTTTGAGGAGGCAGCAGCCAAACTACTTGCTGCATTGTTCAGTGTTAGAAACACAGACAAGAACAGAAGGAACAGTATCAATTTCGGCTCTCCAATTTTCATAAGTTATTCTCTTTTAGTGGAATTTGCAGACTTTTGTATACTGCTAAGACCATTTCAATTCTCAGTTCTGGTTCCTGTTGAGCAGGGGTAGGATTTACCAGCAGCAGTTTTTCTAGCAGTAGCAGCCGAGGTCCGTCTTTCAACTCTTGCATAAACCGCAGGAAGCTTGCGTATTCACCGCTCAATTTTAAATTAATTTTCAGTGTCTGAAGCAAAGTTTGCGCGTTGTTTTCTTCAAAGCTCTGTTCTTCGAGCTGCAGTCCATTTTTCTGCAAAGTGTTTGTGAGCCAGTGTAATAATTCGGCACGCTGCCATTCAGCAGGCAGAAGTTGTCTTAAAGCGCTTTCCCTGTCCTGCAGCGACTGAAAGCTGTTTTCTTGTTTAAATGTTGTGCCTGCACTTTTAACTTTATTCAGACTGGCATCTGTCTGCAGAATCCGAGTAGCCAATTGCTTTTTAAGCTTCAACTCCGGAGCCAGCATAAAGTTGTAAAAAAGCAAAGAAGCCAGGACTAAAATCAGCACCGACAAAATTACTTTTCGTGTCTGCGGACTATTCCATTCTGTAGTGGAAAAACCAGAACCCACGGCTAAATTCATGTCTTGTCTCAGTAAGTTTAATATTAGTTGAAACCGTTGTATAAATTTGTCAATTCGGTTTTTTCACGAATGACACGTTTTTGGGACTTTTTTATAGAGCCACCATATTTTTGTTTTTCTTTGTTAAGCGTTGCCGGTAAAACAAGGCTACAGTGCTAAACAATAATACCAGGATTATTACTGAAACACCTGCATACTGCAGAGATGTTGTTGGAACATTGCTGATCTTAAAATTCAGTCTGTTCGAAGCGGATGCTTTGTTTTTCCAGCTTAGAAAGGTTGTTTCATTTAAATTTTGTTTACCGGAAAAAATCAGTTCGTCGGACTTGATTTGCAAACGCTCGATTGGTGTAAAAACTCCAATTACGTCCAGAGAATGCTCAAATTCCCTGTTTATTTCTAATCCGCCAAACCAGGCAGGGAGGATATATTGGTAAATAATTTGGGTGCTTCCTTTAGGGAAAATATAGGCTATTTTTAAAACATTTTTTTCCAGTTGATGTTTCATTGAGTTGCCAGACTTACTGTCCATCATGCGGAAATTTTCTATTCCTGCAGGTAGTTTCTGCACAAGCGGCCGAGTGCTGGTATCAATTTTGTCTGCTGTAGAATTACGGAACACTAAAACCTCAGTCACTGTAACCGCTCCTAATCCGGATTCAATCACAAGTGAGACTTGGGAGGTTTCCAGTTTCTCTACTGCAGTAGAAATGCCCGGAATAATAATGTTTGTTTCAATGAGTGTTTCTCCGGCTTTCATGAAAAATATTTTTGAACTGTATAATTCACCTTCCACCCGTGTTCCCAGTTGATAACCTGCACGTAAATCCTGCTTGACTTTAAGGAACTCAAATTCGCCGCCGCTATTGGTTTTGACACGGCCCTGAGGTCCGGCAGGAGTTACCTCTCCTTCAGGACTGAGCACAAATTTCAATAATATCACGTCAAGTCCTTCCGGAGATGTTTCTGCTCCGGAAGAGAGTTTCACCTGCCCTTTCACTGTCAGATGATTAGGCGCGGAAGGATCTGCTGAATATGCGCCGAAAGGCAGTACAACCGTAAACAGTGTTAACATTCCATGCAGGCAAATTCGCCTCAGCTGTTGTTTAAGTCTGTATAGTGCAAAACCGAAAATTGCCACGCTGCTGTTTAGAAAATATTGTTGATTTAAGTACTGTTTAATTATTGAGAAGCTTCGATAGATTTAAGATAATTGTCGATCTCTTTTGCCTTTTGTCTGGCTGCATTTTGAAATTGTTTTAATTCTGAAGGAACACGAGCTTTTGCAACCAGCCGGTAATGGCGTAGCGCGGATTTCCACTGTTCCTTGAAATGATATATTGTGCCAAGTTCAAAGTGAATCTGAATGTATATTGACGAGTTTTTCGGGATTTTCCTGCCGGCCAGTTCTTTGAGACGTTTCAGTGCTTTGTCCGTTTTGTTTGCTTCACGGTCAAGTTGGGCCACCCAAAAAGCGGCCTGTAATTCCTGGTTGGAGCTACCTCCGCCATCTGCGCGCAGCATCCATATCCGGGCTTTGCTAGTCTGTTTAAGCTGAGACGACTGATGGTAACCGATCAGGTAGGCATAAGTTTGATACTCCTTTTTAGGTCGTGAACTTTTCTTGAGCACACTGTAAGCCCGCTTGTATGTACGTACCAGCGCTTTATAATCCTTGGAACGTTCATAAAGCCGGGTCAGTTCTTCAACCAACTGCAGGACAAGGTTCACATTTTTATCAGGCACTTTTTTAAGAGCACTTCTATAGTATCCTTTTGCTCGTTTATAGCCACCTAATTTTTCTGCGGCATAACCTTGATCAATCAGTGCTTTTACTGTCAGTGTCTTTTTTTTATCATAATTTGCCATTAGTGCATATGCATTGAGGATCCCATTATATTTTGCACTGCCGGTTTTCTTGTTTTCAGCAAAAAGTAGTATTTTAAAATTATTTTCGTCCAGCACCCTCTTTTTTGCCCTCACTTCTTTGTGAATTGTCTTGGTGACTTTAGACCATTCTTTCTGGTCAATCATTTTCTGGAAAGAACTTTGCTCGAGGAATTTTCTGATTTCAGCCTGCCTGCTTTTGTCTGTTTCGTTGAGCGGCTTTATTTTTAAAGCCTGACGATAAAAATTGAGCGAAAGCTCTTTTTTGCCTGCGTTCTCTGCCGCTTTTGCCTGTACTATCTTTGCTTCGATAGTTTTTGTTTTTTTATTGTTATAAATAGCAAGCAGCGCATATGCTTCGAGGATTCCATTATATTTTTTGTTGCCGGTTTTCTGGTTTTCGGCATAAATCAGCAGTTCAAAATTTTGCTCATCCAGGATTCTCTTTTTTGCTCTTACTTGCTGGTGAATTGCTTTTGTGACTTTTGACCATTCTGCTTTTTCAATCCATTGCTGGAAAGCACCTTGTGCGAGGAATTTGCGGATTTCATCCTGTTTCCTTTTATCTTTTTCAGTTTGCGGTTTTACTTTTAAGGCTTTTCGATAGAATGAAATTGAAAGCTCTTTCTTGCCTAGTTTCTCTGCAGCTTTGGCTTGGCTGATCAGTGCATCCAGATTATCCGCACGTTGTTGATCATGTGTGCGCAAGAGTGCGTATGCACTCAAAACACCGCCCCAGTTTCCTAGCTTCTGTTCTGCAAAGAGCAGTTGGGGGAAATACTGTTCATTCAGCGGGATGTTTCCTGCCTTATATTCACTGCGTAAAAAAGTAGAGACACCTGTCCAGTTTTCCTGTGCTGTCAATTCCTGTAAACGTGCACTGGAAATGTAGAGGTTAAGCTGTGTCAAATTTTGTGTATCTTCAGGAAATGCTTTTTTCCAGCGTTCAGCAATAATTTTTATACGTTCAAGACGTTGAAAATCTGTTCTACGTTGAGCAGCGAAAATCCAAAGTTGAAAATAAGAGATGGTCAAAGCAGGAGATTTCCTGTCATAAATTTCCTGAAATTCCCAGGTAATGGCTTTCCAGTCCTGCAACTGTTTGTGAGATTCCAACAAAATCTGGATTGCTTGTTGACGATATTTTTCACTCTCAAGTATATTACGGGAAACTATGCGTGCCTCTTCCCATTTTTTTGTTTCAAGCAGGCAAGTGCTTTTTAGGTACTGTAAATGTTGCCATTCTTCTGGGTTTGTGTTTTTGGATTTTTGCAGATAACCGGGTTTGTCATTTATTTCCGCAATAAGTTCTTCACATTTGTTTTGGTCAAAGTAAGTGAACAACAGTTGAGTTTGAAATCCGTGACGCACCTGATCATCCAACTTGGGGTCACTTCTGACACTCAAGAGGAATTGAACGAATTTTTCTTTTGAAACAGTTTCCCGGTAGAGCACCATCAATGTTTGCAAAAGCTCCGGATTTTGCTGGTAATCAGGATGCTTCCGAACTTGTTCGAGCAGTGAAATTGCGAGAAAATTTTGTTTTGTTTCAACATACAGGTAAGCCAACCGCTGTTGAATTGACGCCGAATGTTCTGTTACGCCACTGGCGAGATATTTTTCAAAGATCTTAATTGCTTTTTTTTGTTGCTTGTTTTCAATGTAGAGGTAGCCCAACCGAATTTGGATCTCTGCAACATGTTCTGTATCTTTGCCTGAGAGATATTTTTCAAAGATCTTAATCGCTTTTTTCGGCTGTATTGTATCAATATAAAGATAGCCTAACCTGATTTGGATTTCCGCAAGATGTTCAGTGTCTCCACTGGCGAGATATTTATTAAAAATTTCAACCGCCTTTTTCGGTTGTTTAGTTTCGATATAGAGGTAACCCAGCCGGATTTGGATTTCAACAGCATATTTTCCTTTACCGCTCTTGAGATATTTTTTAAATGTCTCAATTGCCTTTTCAGGCTTTTTAGTTTCAATATAGAGATAAGCTAAGCGATATTGCGCATCATCTGCATAAGTTTTGTCCTTCGTAGCTAAATAATTGCTGAACGTCTCAATTGCTTTTTTAAGTTGTTTGCTTTCAATATAGAGGTAAGCCAAACGGTACTGAACTTCACTCGCATAGGTTTTGTCCTTCGTACTTAAATATTGTTGAAAAGCAATTATTGTTTCATGCGGCTGGTGTTTTTGCTCTAAAACACCAATACGGTAATAAGCAAGCGGGAGGTGTTTTTTATCCTTTTTTGCTAAGTATATTTTATAATTGTTCACCAAACGGCTGACTGATTTTGGTCCCAGATCAGCAGTCTCTGTTTGTTGAAGTGATGCAGCGTATGCCATTTCCGCCCGCCAAAATGCAGATCCGGCAGCTAATTTTGAGTCAGGGTGATCTTTGACAATCCGTGCGAACCAGCTTTCAGCTTGTTCATATTTTTTGGTTTGCTGAAACTTAGCTGCTAACTGATATTTAAGATTCAAAGCCTTTTCTGGTTTGATGGACTTTGATTGTTTCAAATACTGCTGCCACGCATCCTCTGTTTTCGAGATGTTATCCAGAAACCACCATGCACGTCCGATTAAATACCAGCGTTCCTGTTGTTGACTTTGGGTTAAGGCTGTTGGGTCACTATTCTTAAAATGCTGAATGGAAGTTTTATATTCCTGTAGTGCCTGCTGTTTATTTTTTTTGCGTAAAAGTTCCGCACTGAATGAAGAAACATAACCCAGCCAATAATGAGCATCATCTCTGAGTTTTGAAGTAGGGTAATCCTGCAACAGTGAATTCATGGTTTTAATTGCGAGTGGATATTTTCTGGTCCGTACCAGAATAATACCCCGCTGCAGCACTTCATCATCAAGATATGATTTGCTGAGTGGAAAATTTCTCTTCAGTTCATCAAAAGCTTCGATTGATGCCTGAATGTAACCACCTTTTCGTAGAGCTTTTACACGCAGATATAATATCTCTTCACGTGCCGCGCTTTCCTTAAATTGATCCAGATAACATTTCGCGGTTTCAATGGACGCTGAGTAGAGGCCATCTCCATATGTCTCACGTGCCACTGCCAATTGTTCTTCTTCGCTCAAGTCGCTGGTCCAGCACTGTGCAGACGCAGCAGATGCGGTGAGGAAAAAACAAAAGACTGTCAGCAAAAAAGCAATAATGTCGGAGCGTTTATTCGAGTAATATTTTGCAGCGTTTTTTAGCACGTATTTAGCTTAATGATCAGTTTTAATTGTTATGTCTGTTTTACAACAGTGAATTCTCTGTTGCTTGCCTGTTTAATCAGCTACCAATTCTGTTAAAATTTTTTGCCAGCAGTCAGGGTCAGGGTTTAGCACTTCAACAGTTTTTGCCCGGCTGGTTTGCCCACGTATCACACTCACGTTTGTCTTTGCGGTTTTTAAGGATTTTGCAAGAAACTTCACGCATTCCACGTTTGCCTGATTGTCAATCGGCGGAGCAGTCACACGTAAACGTATTCGACCATCGTGACGTCCGCACCATTCATTTTGAGAGGTACTCGGCTGCAGGAAAATCTGCAGAACAAGCTTGTCTTCTTGCCATGAAAAGGCAGAATTTTGAGCAGACATAAGATTATCTTGAATTATCCGTTGCTTATTTTGTGAGTCACCGTATCTTAGAACAACTCTACATTATAGTGTTTCAATAGAAAAAAACCAATCCAGAAGCAAATGAAAATGAATAATTCTACTCTTTCTCCCATCATTAAAATATGCGGATTGACCAGTCTTGAACAAGCTTTGTCATGTGTTGAATTAGGTGCGGATTGGCTGGGACTTAATTGCTGGAGCGGTTCTTCACGTTACATTACAGCGGAAAAAGCCCTGGAGATTGTCGACGGACTTCCTGAATCAGTGAGCACCGTGGGCGTTTTTGTTAATGAATCTACGGATACTCTGGAAAGTATAATGCGTGAAACAGGCATTGATCTGGCGCAGTTGCATGGCGACGAGACGCCTGAAAGCTGCAAAAAAATAACTGTGCCCTGGTTTAAAGCTTTCCGTGTTTCTCCGGATTTTCAGCCGCAGCGGATTCAGGATTACGGTGGTGAAACTTTTTTGCTGGATGCATACAGCAAAACACATTACGGAGGTTCCGGACAAAAAATTGACTGGGAGCTTGCTTCAACTGTTTCCGCAATGGGAAAGTTGATTCTCGCGGGCGGGCTGGCACCTGAAAATGTCGCAGACGCCGTCAATAAAGTACGTCCTTGGGGTGTGGATGTCTGTAGCGGAGTTGAAAGCGAACCTGGAATTAAAGATCTGCTGAAAGTAAAAGAGTTTATCAATAACATTAGAAATTCCGGAGACAGTTAATACTATCTCAAACCTTACTGCTGAGAGGACTTTCACCAGCGTCCTTCTTGAACGGTATTGGTTCGGTCTGTGCGCAATTTTGTACGCAAATAGCGGATGTTGCAGGTTGCAGATAAATCCTGTTCTGATACAATAAGCCAGCAGTTTTTTGATGCCTGAAATCGGGCAGTGACACAATTTAAAAATATCATGAACAACTCTACATTTACAACTCAGGGTGGTATTAAAATCGAAAAGGCGATTACTCCTTTGGATGCAGAACATGCCCTCGATAAAATATATCAATATATTGATATTAAAAAAGGTGCGCTTTTCGTTAGCAACTACGAAGTTCCGGATCGGTATTCACGTTGGGATTTGGGCTTTGTACATCCTGCGCTGGAGCTGATTGCCAGGAAACAACAGTTTGAAATTAACGCACTCAACCCAAATGGAACACGACTGCTGAAATTGATTGCACCTGTTTTGGTAAATCATCCTCATTTAGAGACACTGGTTTTTGAAGATGCTGCCGATCAACCTGCAGTACAAATTTCAGGGACAGTGAAGCCAAGACCAGATTTTTTCCCGGAAGAGGAAAGAAGCCGCCAGCCCAGTGTATTTTCTGTGATTCGCCAAATATTTGAACTGTTCCGCAGCGTTGACCCTTATCTGGGGCTGTACGGCGCATTTGGTTACGATTTGGTTTATCAATTTGAAAATATTGAAGCAAAACACGAACGTGATCCTGAACAAACAGATTGCCATTTGTTTTTACCGGTTGAGTTGGTGGTAGTTGATCGGCAAAAGGAAGAGGCATACAAAATTGAATATCATATAGATACACCGGAGGGTATGACAGAAAGCTGGTGGAATACCGGTGCTGAATTTCCGCTTGTCTCAACAAAGGCGGATGGGAAAATAAAGTGTGATCACGTTCAAGGTGAGTTTGAGCAGAAAGTAGCAAAAATACAAGAAGGCTGCCGGCGTGGTGATTTTTTTGAGGTTGTACTTTCGCAGGCATTTTCTACGGCTTTTGCAGAGCAGCCCTCAACTTTATTCAAAAGAATCTGTACTCAAAATCCCAGTCCTTACAGTTTTCTGATCAACATGGGTGCAGAACAACTGGTAGGCGCGTCACCGGAAATGTATGTAAGAGTTAAAGAAGATCGTTTTGAAACCAGCCCAATTTCTGGAACAGTACCTGTCGGTAATGATCCGATGGAAACAGCGGAAAGGATAAAAGATCTTATTTCTTCAGAAAAAGAAGAATCTGAACTAACGATGTGTACCGACGTGGATCGTAACGATATGGCGAGGATTTGTGAACCGGGCAGTGTGCACTTAATCGGCCGGCGTTTGCTGGAACGTTATTCGCGGCTGATTCACACAGTAGATCATTTGGAAGGTATTTTAAACAAAGACAGGGATGCAGTAGATGCGATATTAACCCACATGTGGGCTTGTACCGTGACCGGTTCACCAAAACCTGCTGCCATGCAGACCATTGAAAATATGGAAAATTCACCGCGTGGATGGTACAGCGGTTGTATCGGATTTTTATGGTTTAATGGTTATGTCAGTACCGGAATGACTTTGCGCACAGTTCATCTGAAAAACGGACAAGCCACTGTAAGAGCCGGAGCTACTTTGCTTTATGACTCAGATCCTGCCACAGAAGAGCGGGAAACGCACATAAAGGCCTCAGCCTTTTTGGGCGCGACTTTAGGCAGCAAGCCGCCGATTTCAGTTGATTTTGACTTGCCGCAGACAGGTGAGGCAAAAACGGTTTTATTTGTCGATAATCAAGATAGTTTTGTCCACACATTAGCAAGTTATGTCAGACAAACCGGAGCTACTGTAATCACTCTCCGTTCCGGATTCCCGTATCAGATGCTGGATGAGATTTCTCCTGATTTACTTTTCATTTCACCAGGTCCGGGATTTCCAAGTGAACAAAAAGTTCCGGAATTAGTCGGCGAAGCACTCAAAAGGGACATTCCGATTTTTGGCGTGTGTCTTGGACATCAGGGTATTGCAGAACATTTTGGTGGAAAATTGCTGACTCTTGAACATCCGGTTCACGGTAAGTCTGCAGAGATTATGCACAGCGGAGATTCATTTTATGCTGGACTGCCGAACCCATTCAGTGCAGGACGTTATCACAGTCTGTATGTTGATTCGGCTTCACTTCCGGAATGTCTGGAAGTCACCGCGAAAACTGATTCCGGTTTGATAATGGGACTGCGTCACAAAACTTTAGCAGTGGCATCTGT